>LSQX01115495.1_pt2 | contig 55750 bp, 44 predicted proteins | sample 654561 | NCBI WGS metagenome assembly LSQX01 (sample SAMN04489861, study PRJNA283612) | anaerobic digester metagenome | isolation source: 4 biogas reactors fed with cattle manure at either 37C or 55C with and... | place: Denmark: Kongens Lyngby | collected 2014 | reverse complement strand
CCGGGAACGATTGAGTGGGAGTGAGACTTATAATTGGTGTTCTGTTAGAAAAAAACGGAACGCCTTTTTTTGAAAAGGGATTTAGTAAGAAAAGCACGAAAGGATAAAACAATGGCAGAATTATTTACAACAAACCCCGAAAAGTTATTGGATTTAATTTCAGATGTTTATAAAGGCAGTATACAATTACCTGATTTTCAAAGAGGTTGGGTATGGGATGAAGAGCGTATTCAAAAATTATTGGTGAGTATAATCAAATACTTTCCTATTGGTGCTGTTATGATGCTTAACGCAGGCGGACATAATGCAAATTTTTGTTCGGTAACAGTAAAAAATGTTCCTGTTGTAGACTCAAAACCTAAAAGGCTATTGCTTGACGGACAGCAAAGGCTGACTTCTCTGTATCAGGCATTATATTTTCGAGGTGCAGTTGATACTACAGATTTAAAGAAGAAAGATGTAAAGCGATTCTACTATTTTGACATTCTTGAAATGATAAAAGACGATATTGATGAGGATAATGTTGTAATTATTGCAAATGAGAAAAAGTGTTCAAAGAAAACTGGTACGGTAGAGGCTTACGATTATTCAACTATCGAAAAAGAATGCGAAAACGATGTATTCCCTGCGAATCTTTCACTTGATGTAACTGATATGAATCAATGGGGGCAGGTATACACCAAACAACTAACCGACCCGATTAAAAGCCAAAGATGGAACCTTTTCTTCGCTAAGATGTTGGCAATTAGAAGTTATAACATACCTGTCATTTCTTTGACGGAGGAGAATAAAAAAGAGGCAGTTTGCAGCGTTTTTGAAAACGTCAACACTGGCGGTGTTCCGCTTAATGTTTTTGAATTGCTCACAGCTACTTTTGCATCCGACGGCTTTAGGCTTCGCCATGATTGGGAAGACGAAATTGAACCTTCGTTAAAAAATAATATGCAGGATTACAATAAAGTTTTGCAAAACGTTAGCAATGTTGATTTTTTGCAATCCTTGACATTGTTAGCAACATCAAAACGTTCAGGACAAGCAGTTGCGTGTAAAAGAAAGCATATATTAGACTTAACACTATCCGAGTACAAAGAGAATAGTAAACTAATAAGAGATGGTTATATTGAGGCAGCAAGGTTTCTATTGTTGCAAAACATTTATTCCTATTCTGATTTACCCTATGGCTCACAGTTAGTACCTATGGCAGCCTTTTTTGCAGCATTGGGTTTGAAGGCAACCACAGCAAAAAGCATGGAGAAAATTGCACAATGGTATTGGAATGGTGTGTTTGGTGAAATGTATGGCGGAGCAAATGAAACAAGATTTGTAAAGGACTTCATAGAGGTAATTAGTTGGATACAAGATTCCTCGTCCGACCTGCCAGATACAATTAAAGTAGCTACATTTCGTTCTGATAGACTTGACGAAATGCGTACAAAAAACAGTGCTGCATATAAGGGTGTAGGTGCATTATTGCTACAAAACGGTGCTTGTGATTTTATAAAAGGATATACTATCGACAATATAACAAAGTTTAATAGCGCCAATATTGACATACATCATATATTCCCTCAAGCGTATTGTATTAAGGTGGGCATTTCTGCTGAAAGATACAATTCTATAGTGAATAAAGCACCCATTGCTTTTTCAACAAATAGAAGTATAGGCGGTCATGCACCAAGCGTGTATATACCTAAATATATGGATTCTGAAAATGGCTACGAAAAAACTAATGAGCTGCTTGAATCACAATTAGTGAACCCCGAGTTGATTCGTCAAGATAATTTTGAAGACTATTATGCAGAGCGTAAGGAAAAACTTGTTGCCTTAATTGAAAAAGTAATGGGAAAGAAAGCTGTAGGCCCAGAGCAGGATTAGTTCTCAGTATAAAAATCATGCACAAGCAGGGTCAAGCCCCCTCTTTGCATTTTCCCTCTTTTATGCTAAAATATATCTAAATAAAATTTTTGGAGGTAATTTATGTCATGCTACTACATAATTGGCGTTAGAATGGACAACAGGGTTTCAAACGCAGTAAATTTTCAAGAGGTGCTAACCAAAAACGGTTGCAGCATTAAGGCACGTTTAGGTTTGCACGAAACAAGCGAACACTCTTGCTCGGGCGATGGGCTAATCGTTCTTCAGCCTTGCGGCAAAAAAGAGGAAGTTGAAAAGCTGGTTGTTGAGCTTAATGGGCTTGAGGGTGTAACGGCAAAGCTGATTGATTTGAATTGAGGGTTTACTATTACAGGTGTTATGCTCAAACAATCATATAACACAAAGCTAACCGCTAAATAGCAGTTATCTCAGAGTGTCTAAAAAGTGCCAGCGGGTGAACACAAGAGTGTCGTTCCCCTACGACTTTTGGAGTGTTGTTTGGGTTTAGCAACGGTTTTCATACCCTGTTTTCGCATATTTCAGCTGTTTCCGATTAAAAATATGCGGGCTTAGTTGGTTCAATCTTTTTTCCTGATTTGCAAATGGGTTTTTCCACAGCCAAAGCTAACCGCTAAATAGCAGTTAGCTTTTTAGTTTGTGTTTTTATTTGATACCTTTTTTGTGGTTCCTGTTGCCACTTTTCTTTGAGTTTATACTCGAATCGTTGGCGATGCCTTTTATTATGATGTTTATCGAAGATATAGTTATCCCATCTTTATCTTTCACATTTATAGCAACCGGTCCAATAGACATTGCTGTTGCTTTTACCTTTAGCCTGTTTGTGTTTTTAAAATCAATTGCATTCGAAGGAGTTGCCCCCCAAAAAATCTTGGTCTTTTTATCGACTCCAGTTAACTCCAAATCGAACTTTCCGCCCACAAGTATTTGAAGCGGGTCGTAGTTAATCATTGGCCTGGAAGAGAGTTCATCAGAGACGGCAACGGAATTTGGATTAAGCGAATTATTGTTGTCAATAGTGTTACCAAAATTTTCACATACAAAGGAGTCATTAACGACACTGACCTGTTCTTGAGTATGTGCAGGTAGCGTGGTATCGCCTTTCATATTCTTTGATTTAGGGGAAAAAATGCTTTTATTTGGCTTTTTTTCGCATACTTCTTGCACAGGATTGTCGTTAGCCTTAATTTGACTTATTACTCCATCGATTTCTTTTGTGGATTTAGGATGATTCTTTTTTAGAAAACTAATTGAATCTATCTTTTTTCCTTTATTATCAGTGAATATTTCATTATCATAATCAAGGGCAATACGTACGAAGTATTTAATCAAACTATCATCTACTTTGCAAGATAACAACCTCTGAACATGAATGTTATTTAACACACCTGCAGATGAAAGGTATGCGGAGAAATATATTAGCTCATTGTCCATATACGGTTCGTTTTCGCCAGAAATTAACCAAAATAATATTTTTTTTACGTTGGACAGTTTTACACTTTTTTGTTCGGTGTTGTTCTTATTCAAGAAAAAGATTAGATTCACAGTATTCTCGCCAAAAATTGATAGTTTACAGCAAGCAGAATACAACTCACCGATATATCCTTCTTTCTTTGTGTCTAACCTCATGATAGAGTTCAAATCAATCTCATGTCTATCCGACGGACTATAATCGCTAATGACCCTCATCCACGCAGAAGTGTTTCCGCCAATAATCTCAGCTAAGAATGTTATGAATGAAGGCTTGCTCGCAGAAATATTCTTTTCTTTCAATAACTTAATGTAGTTCGATATATAACATTGCCATGCCACATGCAAAGCATCGTCAATATAGTTATTGAACTCATGCACGATTAATTCATATCTCCCCTTTAGCTCGTCATACCTCTTATAATCAGAATCCTTTACGCATTCATTACTGAATGAAATCTGAAGGTTTTTCCCGATATCCTTCTTGAATATTACTTTATTCTCCTCAAAATAAATTTTAGAAAGCACTTCAAGTGAAGCGTTCATATAACTCGCAAGCGGAGAAATCGGAAGGTTTTTAATACGATCCATTATTTGATCCCGTTCAACCTTTATATTATTATTTTGATACTGCATCACTCGTAATTTGCATGCATCCAAAATTATTTCATCAAACATAACACAAAGTCGTTCAGCCGCCTTATCATAATCGTTTTTTATGTCTAGATTATTGCTAATACTATCGGCAAAAGTCAAAAGGGCTTTATCCCACGTATCTTGGATTTTAGGGAATAGTTTAAGGATTTTCGAAAGGGGTGTTATTGCATCTGCAAATGTTACAAATGAGTCAGTATTTTCAATGTAAGCACTTATTAGCTCGGGCATATCGTTTTCAATGGTAGCTTCCGCAAACTTTATAACTATATTAGAAAGTATTTCGGTGCGTTGCCCTCCGCCGTTAAGAAGCACCTTATACCGCTCCTCGCATGGCATATCGCTCCAATTATTCTGTAACGCATACAAGTCGCCATAAGCATTGCCATCCATTTTTGAAAAAAGCTCGTTATCGCCATTTCCTTCAATCGTTTCAAAAAGCTCACGGTTGATTGCCTTACGGGCCTGTGTATCTTTTTCTGTGTAAAAGTTAATGAAGTCAAGAGTGGTTTTCGTAAAACGTGAGTTGCTAATAACAGTTTCGAGCGCCTCTGTGCAGTCTGATAAATTAAGTGTCAATATCGCCTCTGCTGCATATTTTGAACGCTGACTTTCAGGGAAAAAACAAAGGCTAACAAACTCTGGCACAGAAGTATTCGGGGTTGGGAACGTAATAAAGCCGGAAAAAGCCCTCAATGCATAAGGCATCGCTAAATAAATTGACTTGATTACTTGATTAACCTTGTTATCAAAATCTTCATCAGGCAAACAAATAAACAATGGTTTTGAGCGATTTATCCATCGTGCAAAGCAACCAACAATTATCGTGTTTAAAATATTATTGTCTATTGTTAGTGAGGGCAACACTGGCATTTCATGAATTTGCGTAGGAACGGTTCTACTTACGATTTCGCTTTCATTTGCAAAACGAAACCCAAGAAGTATGTCCAAATTTTCGTCAAAAAACTGCTCGGGGTTAAGTTTATCTATTTCGGCATGGATGCAACAAGCCCTGGCTTGGGATGTCAGCTCAGTTTGGGGCATTGCACAGGCACGCATATAACAAGACTGTCTACCCCTGATGCGTACCAAAGCGAATCCCCTTTTTAATCTAAACTCGTTGTTGTGGAAATGCTCCATAACAACACGCTTATACTCTTCAGGGAACTCCAAATACCCCTCTGGGGTTATATTAGTGTCCGTACCAGAGATATTTGCTTTCATAAAGATATACTTATCTATCATTTGTTGCTACCCTCCTAAACAATGAACGCAAAAAACCCTTTGGCTTCTCTTCTTCATAATCGGTAGCAATTTGAGTATCTTGACTCCCTATTGCACCCATAACAGCCAATGTCCAATAAAAAGGCAGCCTCGACCTAAAAGGAACTGGGGGACCATCAAGGGAAGTTTTCACCCTATCTTCGTCCTCAGCAGGTCTTCCTACTGCAACCCTTGAATAAGCGGATGTTGAAAAGTAACTGCTGTTTGGGAAAAATTCGTCAAATATTCCTATGAGTTGCTCGGCGGGCGTTTGAGTAGCTTCATCTTGTCTAATGCCATTTAGTGTAGTTTTTACAGTATTGCTCAATGAATAAAAAGGTCTTCTCTCAATCTTGTGGCTCGCATGGTCGTAAACTGTCTTTTCAAAGGGATATGCTGCTTCCTGTTTAAAAATATGGCTTGGCACCACCTTAGTCCAAACCCCACTATCACCAACTAAATCACTTTTTGTTAGAATTATCGCTGTAGGCGGAAAGTTATGATTAGGATCTTCTGGATATAAATAATTCCTTAATCTTCCGAGATTAGCTCCTAAAAATCCTGGATTAACAATATGTCTTCTGATTGATTCCTCATTCTCACCAGGGTCGTAACCCGCTTTAATTAAAAATTCTTTGCTTATGGTTTGCATTAATTGAACTATATCAATGCAAAACCAAAAAACATCTACACATTTATAAAGCTCGCAATACTCGTTTTTCCATTCGTTTGAAATCCCATTCTCGTCATTTAAGTGTTCGCCTGCCATATCGATAAATGTTACTATTAAATCCTTTGTAGTTGTACTATTTTCTCGTATGCGTGCCTTTAATGTTGCACAATGACGTACACTTGATGTGTTTGTCTCCGTTTTTATGACTCCCCACCCTTGACGATACTCTGTTAGCAAATTCTTCTTCGCTCCCTCATTCCATCGCAAATCATTTACTGGCTCTTCAAAGAAAACATCGTTTATGTTTCCGTTTCCGTCGTTTAGTAAAAAGCCATGCAAGGTAGATGCTATGCAAGAAGATTTTGCCACACGTTCGGTTCCCAAGACACCAATGACAATCTCCGGACACTCGCCTGCATACTCGAACATAATATTTCTGCACTCATAGCAAATAATTGGATAACTCTCGTTGATACCCGTTGCCTCCCTTAAAACATCCTTTTTTTCTCTATCGCGTGCATATGTTACTCTTAATATATCGGTAATCATCAAGTTGCTGAAGGAATCTATAAATACTTTAGTTTGAAAGTCGGAGACAATACGCTCAATCTCCGATAAAAGAGCTTCGTCAACAGTAGTTCTCCTTCTGTTGACTAAACTTGTAAGTAAATCGTGTGCGAACCTAAACGCATCTAAGAATTCGTCTAAGAAAGCATAATAAGTGTTTGTACTCCTATCATCCTTGGTCAGCTGGAGAATCGAGAGCTGGCCATCTGGAAACAAAGTATTTATACATCTTTCGTAGTTGCTATACCTTTCCTTTGCATCTGGCAATATATTGTTTAATAATACTTCTCTAATTTTTTTGTTTCCTACATCGAATCCGATACGCAAATTTGTATGCGGATGACGTTTTTTGCAATAAGGGCAGAAATATTCCATTTATTAACCTCCGCTAATGTTTTTAACTAATCTTCAAGCGAGCCTACTGATTGAACTTCTTTTGTTGTTTTAACCATGCATTTTATCGTAAAAACATCTCCCTGCTTCGAGCGCATAAGAAACGAATACACCGAATTAGCGATTGGTGAACAGGGCAAAAGATACTCTTCGTTGTTCCTCGTTACTTTTAACGAATCAGCAGGCAGCATATCATCTAATAGCACCGAAATCCTTGACCATCCATGTTTTAGTTTCTCTACGGAGTAACTAATCTGGGTTTTGCACGGGTACTCAAATTCACGCACTCCCTGTAAAAAACTGTCTGGCAACTCGGTTAGAGCATTGTTATTGCTTCTTGTTTTGACTAATAATGAGTACTTAACACCTGGTATCAGCTTAGAAACATCCATAACTAACTCATGAAAATCCCCTGTGGTTCTCATAGCACTTTTGATAAGTACCTCGTCATGGTTTTGCATATCAACAGCGTAAATCTCAATCGAATCACCTTCTAATTGCATCCAAGAGAATCTGCAAGATAGCTTAAACACGCCGTTACTTAAATCGTGATTTATGTTAAAATTAATCATACTACTTACCTCCCAACCTGTCTTGAAAACACTCCTTAGGAATAACTGCAAAAAGGGCAATTCCTTCTGCTACAAAGTCCTTAGAAAAGATCCATTCCGGTTTAACAAAAGAATTGTTTATACTTAGGTCTTTAAGTTCTTCGATGATATGTGAGTCAATGCAATTTATCAGGCAATAAACTTTCGAACCCGGAAAAACCGAATTTATCCACCACCAGTTACCTTTGGCGGCAAAATAATCTTTTAACGATGAAGTTTCCCACCTTTTAGGTATCGGCTTTTGCATTAACGCAATATTTTTGTCGATGCCCCAGTTTATATCCCCTACCTCTGCATAATTATCTAATCTTGCCCCTCGAAAGTTCTGTAAAATTCGTAGGTCGGTTTCGTTCTGTTCCTTTGCTTTTATTAGCTTTTTATGTAGTTGTCCCTCTCGCGCATCTTCCAATGCTCGGAGCCAAAATTGTGCCTCTGCATACTTTTTGTAGATTTCTCCTAAGGGAGACCACTTATCGAGAGCTTCTAATATCTCGCTAAGCGTGCTGTTCGATAAGGTGAGTGTATCAATGTTTTCCGACTTTTTTATTAAGCCTTCAAGCTCATTTTCTGAAATTGATTTAAGACCATATAACATTGATACAAGATTATCACTTAACCATTGTATAGGTATGGAATAATACCATGCGTTCTCAGCTTCCCAGATATTTTTAAACAACTCATCTGTTTGTTGATTATCATATAAATCTTTATAATAATCCAAAACTTTTGAAGTTCCAAACTTTGTTGTTCCAAACAACTGCCTCATTGCTTCCTGCGTTTGAATTTGAATGAAAGAGTCTTTACGCTTAAATTTACTCTTTAAGCTCTGCAGAAATCCTGTTTCAGGTTGATATATTTCGCCGAATCCCGCCTCATCAATGGGGAAGTAGCTTAAATGCGGAAATGGTTGAATGCCCTTTAAGAACCCTTGCAGTTGAGCATATAGCCCCGAAATTGCCTTATTTTTTAACTCATCAATCCTTTCGTCTGATAGCCTCGTGGTGTAAACTTCGGCATACAATCTATCGCATAACGAGCGAACCCACTCCTCACGCACACTGCTACCCAATAGTGCATCTTTAATTATACCCTTGTTAACAACTGTGTTTGCACCTTTTAATCCTTGTAAGCAAGAAAACAAAATAAGCGCATCTAATCCCGACTCAGTATCAAAGGTATAAAGATTACCGTCTTGGATTTCATCATAGGTTACATCCTTGTTTATTAGCCTAACCACTTGACGGTTATTAGCACTTTTGAAATCTATATCCAGGACTTCCTCGTTGCCGTAAACAATTAAGTAAGCAAAAATTTTCGCTTCCCTGTCAATTTGGAAGGACTCCCGCATTTCCCGGATTTTTTGTTCTAAGGCGTTTACTTCGCTTTGCTCTAATGGCGCAACAAAGATTCCATTTGCAGAAGAGTAAAGTTTTCCTACTCTTTCATAAAAGCCTGATATTACATATTTGGCTTGCTCAGAAAACAGAAAAATATCAATGCTTCTTTGGTTTTCCGGCAACTTAATTGTTGTGCTTTCAAATATTTTTGCTATCATACTTTCCTCCTTGTCAATTACCTCCACAAAGGACTATCATTTCTCTGTAAAACTGTCTCATCCTCTCAGGAAGCTCAGCATCTTTTTGGGCAGCATTTATATTTGTTACGAATTGCGTGGTTCTGATTGCGTTTGCAACTACTTGTAATTCGCTTAACAGCTCCTGTTGCTTTTGCATGAAGCTACCCCTGTTTGCTGTGTTTGATAAATGCTCTTGGCACTGCCTATCCCAGTCTTGCAACGCTTCTTTAGGCAAAGCATATAATCTTTCAAGCAAAAAGTAATGTTGATATGCACGCTGCCAAGGTTGTAAATCTATATCTGAGTACAACTCATTATAGTTGCCCATTTCGTTTTTATATACCCAAGCACTTTCTTCAACGCTATACTTGATCATTTCGCAACCAAAGTATCTCGGGAACTCCTGTCGAATTAAGGCTCTCCTGCTGTTTTCCTCAATGCGTGCGTTGTTTTCTTGCACCAATTCTATTAAATGCTTGAACACCCCGATTGTGCGTTGCAACGAAAGGCAGGTGTTATACATTTTACGCATAAACTTTTTTGTGTAATTCCATCGCCAATTTGTGTCATCGGTGCCGCCGGGTCCTGCATCCATTTGCATGTGATGAGGGCGTGTTCTCTTTATATCAAATTCTTCAGCAGAAAGCGCCGCTTTTATGTTCGAAATATCGAATGCGTTTTCTTTGTTGAGAGTGTCAAACAACCGCCTTGCCTCTTCCCGGTAAATTTGTTCTGCATTGCAGGTTCTTTCGTCTTGTGCGTTAGAACCGCCAAATACTTCGTTTGCATTACCAAGTCTATTGCCTGCATCATTTAACACCGAAACATAGTACTCGTTATTATTTAAAGCAATCAGCCCGTAACTCCTCGCAGTCTCCATAAGTTTATCAACAATGCGTAAATATCTCTGCTCATCAGCAAAGGTGTAACCATTTTCCATGCTGTTCCATAGCTCGGGGGTTGTTAGATTGGGTAATGAGACCCAGTGTTGGTTAGCTTCGCTAATATGTCTTCCTACTTGTGTAATTTGGTCTTCACCTGACGATGCATAGGCTCTTTCGCCCGAAAGAATCCAAGTAAATGCCTCCGCAGGCAAAGCGAGGTGGTTGGTGAAAAATGTGAAGCTGTTTGATTTTTTCGAAGTGAATACTTTAACATTTGCTCCGCCTCCATTTGCCGCGGCTAATGATTGAATTTCGGCAAGTATAAGCGGATTAATAATAGATGTGGATTCCGGCATAACTAAATAATAATCCTTCGGGAAAGAATCAAATCTATGTATATTACGAACCGATGCAAGAACCTCTCCGTCGGAATACAGTTTCCTTGCAATCTCTTGCGCTGCTGTTCTCAGTTCGGGTGTGGGAGTTCTTGCTCCATTCGCATCAATCTCAATTCCCTTTGCATCCTTATTACCCGAGTAGCACTTAGCCACAAAATCCTCGATATTCATATCAAGCACTTGATTGAAGGAATCTTCTACAAACTCCCTAATAAAAGTTGCACCATTAAAAGCTCTGTCTCTGCTGAGTTTTGACCATTCGCTCCTCTTACTCAATAGCTGCCTTATTAGCGCTTCTTTTACCCTATTTTTTACTGCGTCATTCATAACCGAATTCATCCAAGTAATACCGGCGCTATCAAACCCATTTCGCAAAGGAGTCCAAGAATAAGTAGATGTGTTATTATCATAACGAACCACGGTATCTGTGAAAATAGTTTGCGTTTGGTCGAGGATTCTTTTCAGTTCATCGATAATTGCATTATACACATCCCATGTTACATTATTTTCCAGACTTGCGACTTTTGCGACTGCAGAAAAAATATCTGAAACGGCTTCAAGCTCATGACGTTTTATATTTCTTGCTTTTTCGCTTTCCGTTCTTGCCTGTTGCGCTTTTCCACGCAGCGACCTGCTCATTTCTAATGATAGGTTGGTGATATAGTATGGACCCTTTTCCCTAAACAAGTCGGTCATTTTATCATTATACCTTGAAATAATCTCGTTGGTAAGTGTAGTTTGGTTTTGCTCGATTTCATCCTTTCTCTGCCCATTATTCGCTAATAATCCGCTTCTTGAGCGACCGCTTAAAGTTCTTCTTAAATCTTCAATGCTATTTAATCCGAGTTGGTGTAATACACTATTTGTTTCTTCTGTATTTGCCTCTGAACATCTTTTGAACTGCTCATACAACGAATCAAACATTTCCTTCGCTGCGTATGCGGTTAGCAAATCCACAGGAATAATCATTTCGCTATAACCGGTTGCGCCAAACATGTAGTGGGAATCTCTGGGTACATCAGCCGGATAAGTATTAGGGATTACCGCTTGTAATTTGGCTGCGACATCTGCAAGACACGAATGTATTGTGCTCATTACCGGACCGGTTACATCTGCTTGTGTGGTTTCAGATGCAATGAGGTTTAATATACAATTTGCGGCGGTGGTTGCAGAGACTGTTCGAGGGTCTGTGTGAATCATGTTGCGTCCCCTCCCATCAATTAAGAAACAACGATCGAATATATCACCCATGCTAACATTGAAGTTGCCGTATCTCTTTATAAATTTCTCATTGCGTTCAGATAGTGTCATGTGATATTCGATTTCTTTTAGCGCGGCATAACCATTAGCATTGCCGTTTCGTAGAGAATTATCCGCAGAAGATGTTATGCTACTTGAAGAGGCGGGTGGTAAAAATATAAACCCGTAACATTTCGGCAAATCCGTATCTCGGTCAAAGTTCTTAATAACCTGCCGCAAAATATAGGTAGCGTCTATGACTGTGCCACTGCCTGTGCCGCCGGCAGTTCCCGATAGCACAAAGATGTTGCAGTATGCGCCGGACTGCCCCGTAATCAACTCGTTCAAGGCTTGATTGGCTTTTGCTTCTATTGCCCTTATCGCACTTTCGTTACTTAATAAAACCCGACCGCATTGCCTTCTATTTCCTGCACCATCGCCATCAAACGCACCATCCGTGTGATGGTGAAGTTCAGGGTGTAGCCATTCCTTCATATACTGTGGTGGATTCTCAACAAGTGCTTGAGCTCCTTCATTCGGCAGTTTTAGAATTTCACCGTCTGTGAATGAACCCTCACTCACATAACCGTTTAGCTCTTTATGTGCGCTATCAATAGCAAAAAAGCGAACATGTCTGTTTAACGATTCACTGCTAACAGTACGCAATAACAGACTCTTTAACGTACGAAGTGCATTGCAGCCTACTCCTCCTAAGCCAACTATTAAATAGCGCTCGTTTGTGTTTGCAATCTCTCTTTTTGAGCGAGGGATTATTCCCTGCCCCGTAAGATAGTCTAATGATGCCATGTTTGCCTTGATTAAATTACTTTGCTCCGTTGTTAGTGCCATATTTGTATCCCCCAAAAAATTTATTTTTTCCGTTCGCTCTTCTTTGAGTTATTTGAAGCGAACAATTAAATTCGAGCCGTCTTTTAGTGGTTTTTTAATTTCCAAGCCACTTCTTCTTGTTTTAACTCTTGGATTCTGACCTTTTTCAAGATAGATAAATATTGTTCTGTCTGTTCCCGGCTTTCGTTTAAACTCGCATATATTTAATATATCTCTATTGTTAGTTATTACTTCATTCAAAGCAGCGCGTGTTTGTTCGTCAACGGAAATTCTTCTATAATAATGTTGGCACAACTCATAAAGAGTGAATTTCGGGCGATTCATCAGCGAAACCATGACTATTGTAGGGTCATGAAAGCTATAATCAAATATTTCTTGTATATTTGAGTCAGAAATGACCATCGTAACCTTTGCATCGATATATCCACCAACAAGCAGATAACGTAGTGCCGCTATGCCTAATGCTATTAGCAGCAGAAGCCCTATTATTAGAAGCGCCCAAAACAAAGTGCTGTCTTTGGTAACCAATTTGAAGTTAAAAACTGCTTCTGTACCTTGTTTGTCTTTAGCGCTAATTTTCATTGTTCTTTCACCAGCAAACTTCTGTGTATCTATGGTTAATACGCCTTGATTGTCAATTGATGCGACCTCATATCCACCTTTATCAATAATTGAATACATAAGCTCATCACCTTCAGGGTCGCTAACAAACTTTGATAAGTCAACCGAATAAACGCCATCGTTAAGTATGTGAAAGTTAAACTTTTTCTCAACAGTTTCGCCTTCAACAACCGGAGTGCGATTGTTCGCACGCAAAGTTAACTCTTCGCTACGAAATACAATTCTATCACAAGAGTAGGTTACATACGCCGTATAGCCATCAAAATCGGAAAAGTTCGCCTCGCCTTCAAATCTTCCCGAGCCATTCAACAACATGGGTATCTCGATTTTATCCTTGGTTTGAGTGTTTATTAAGGTGAGTGTGCAGTCAAAAAAAGCATATTTATTGTCGTCGTCAACTCTTGCCTCATTTTGCTCTAGCCAAGAAACGAATTTCACGGGGATATCTTTCTTAATACCGCCTTCTGGAATGTCCGCCTTCACTTTTGCCGAAATACTTGTGCTGATGATTATATCAGGAGTAACTTGGATTTTTTCCGTAACGGAGACATTCTTCTTTTTATCCACAGTTATGTTCCATTTTCCCGAGCCAGGGTTTATAATTTTTACATTGTAAAACACACTTGTCTTTTCAATAATTATATCTTTATCATTATTGGAATCTTCAACCTTACTGCCGTCCGGGCGTTCTATGCTAATCGTAATCTTATCTGCAACGCTTGCTTTATATCTTACAGCAATATTTAGCTCGGGAACACCAACCCCGGGGATTATACATTCCTTTTTTATGGGTAGGGTTTCCGCTTCAGGCGGCTTATTACCATCTGTTAGTAAGTGAACCAGATTGCTAAAAGAGCTAATAATATCTGAAGAAGCAGTTATTTCAGAATAGTTTCTTCCTAAGTCGTTTAGTGTTCCGTCCTCTTGTCTTGGTTGTTTTGGGTCATCAGAATTATCTCTTACTTCCCTCACGATATCAAAGACCTCTTGATTTCCCACAATCTCACCGCTCTTATTGAGAAAAACACCGTATACCTTTATTCCGTTTTCTTTCGCCTTCTCAATAGCATTATCACGCTGGGCAAATGATGCTTTTTTATTCTTCACATCCGTTATCCCATCGGTAAAAATAATAACCACAGATTCAAGCCTATTCGAGCCTTTTGAATCCTGTTCTTGTTGCTTTTCAATTAGGCTATCAACAGCGAAGTCTAAAGCTGCGCCAATATTTGTACCGCCTTTTTGAGGCTTAGCATTAATGATTTTTTGGTATAAGGCATCCTTATCTCCAGGAGTTTTAATAGGTTTTATAGGCGATACTTCGGTAATCTTATCATTAAAAACAACAGCGCCCATTTCATTGCCAGTTGCAGGTAGTGTAGCGAACATGTATTTTAATGCGGTATACCTGTTATTGTTTTTGTCTGTGCGATTCAACGATGTGCTTCTGTCAATAACCAACTCGATGTTGTACCTTGTGTCTCCGTATCCAGACTCGTTTGCTCTTGAATGAGCAATTAAAGGGGTTACTATCCCAAAAATAATAACAGCTATCACGAACACAGACATTGTGCACTTCGTAAATCTAAGCATCCGAGAATCCTCCTATTGATTACAATATATATTAAGCAGGCTACAAAAATAGCATATAATAATAGAATATACTCTTTTATGGCAACCATGTATGTTTATACCACAGCAAATGCCAAAAGTCAACAAGGTTCTTAAAAAAATATCCGATATTTAAACAAAATGATTAACAATATTATTAATATCCATTAATCTTTTTTTGGTCTCCCCCTCCATCTTGCCACCACCACCAAAACAATGTTATAATACACTCAAATGTTATGGAGGGTATAACACATGGCAAAAGAGAAGAGATATATGTCCGGCAACGATGCCGTGGCTTTAGCTGCAATTCACTGCGGAGTTTCCGTTATTTCGGGCTACCCCGGCACACCGTCAAGCGAGACAATCGGCAACATTTGGAACAAAAAATCCGAATATAAAGATATAGAAATCCAATGGAGCTCAAACGAAAAGGTTGCGTTGGAAATCGCGTGTGCTACTGCATGGGCGAACAAGGCGGCGCTTTGCACTATGAAAATGAGCGGCGTAAACGTTGCATACGATTCGCTTATAGGCTTTGTGTACTCGGGTTGCACAGGTGCCATGGTTCTGTATGCTTGCGACGACCCGGGCGTTTCTGCCGGTATGCCCGAGCAAGACGTTCGTGGCTTTTCCAAGATGTCGGATATGCCAACGCTTGAGCCAAATTCGGTTCAGGATTCTTATGAACTCACAAAGTACGCATTCGAGCTTTCCCACAGGATTCAAATGCCCGTTATGGTGCGTTCGGTTACGAATGTTGCGCTTTCTCATGCAGTAATCGAGTTTGATTCAGAGGAAAATCCCATAAAGGAGCTTTCGGGCGAGCCGAAATTCGAGCTTGATATAACAAAATACACAAAGGCAGGCGCAAAAATTTGCATGACGCAACACGCCGACCTAATAAAGCGCTGTGAATTGGCACAAGAGATAGTAAAAAACGACAAAATCAATTCACTGACACTTGGCGAGAAAAACGGCTTGGGAATAGTTGCGGTTGGTGTTTGCTCTACTTATATCAACGAGGCGCTTGAACTGGCGAACGGCTTAGGTGTGAAAATTAACAATCCTACCATTTATAATGTAAAAACAAGCGTTCCTTTGCCGAATGACGGCTTGGAAAAGATGCTTGAACACTGCTCAGATATTTTGGTTGTTGAGGAGAACGAGCCTTATGTTGAGGACGGCTTATACATTTTGGGTTACAAGAATAATTCGTCCACAAAGATTCATGGAAAGCACGACAAAACGCTTTCTCGCATAGGCAATTTCAACGCAAAAACCATTTGTGATGCGCTTTTGAGGGTTACAGGAAACGAAAACCTAATCGAAAATACAGATTCTTCTTATGAATCAAATTGTGCCGCAAGACCTATTGGCGTATGTGCAGGTTGTCCACATAGAGGTACATATATTGCCATAAACAAGGCGATTAGAAAGTCGGGCTTTAAGAAGAACGAAGTAATTGTTACAGGCGATATTGGCTGTACGATTTTAGGAATGAGCCCTCCTTTTAACACACTTTGGACAGAGATTTCCATGGGTGCATCTATTCCTATAGCGCAGGGCTTTGAGTATGCAGGCGTGAAAACTCCGCTGATTGCGACTATCGGCGACTCTACGTTCATTCACGCTGGGATTCCCGGACTTATCAATGCGGTTCAAAACAATTCGAATGTAACCGTAATAATTATGGATAACGGCTGGACTGCAATGACAGGAATGCAGGTGAACGCAGGAACGGACGAGAAATTCCAACAATCAAACGATAAAAAGATTGTGGATATTGCAAAGATTATTCCTGCCTTGGGAGTTGAAGATTTTACGATTTTAGACCCATACAACATAGACAATATGACCGAGGTTGTGCAAAAGGCTATGGCACATAAGGGAGTTTCGGTAATATTGGCAAGGCGAGAGTGTGCAATTCAAGCGGGCAGGCGAAAGATTCGTTACGGCGATTTGTATATAGACGATGAGGCTTGCACGCGCTGTAAGGCTTGTATTATGACAACCGGTTGTCCTGCACTTGTGTTTGACGGCGAAAGGGTGTTTATTAACGAGAGCCAATGCAATGGCTGTGGAATTTGCGCTAAGGTTTGTCCGACAATGGCAATAAAGCAGAGATAGCTAGTGCGCTTTGCGCCCAATGAAATCCGTTCTTAGAACGGGTGAAATACGCTGTGGCGTATATGGCATACGCACCGCACGCAAAAGGTTCTGCTATCCCAACGCAAATATTATGCAATCGCCTATTATGAATGCTAATTAGGCGGTTGCGGTGTCGAATAGCCGCAGATTTGCTACGACAAGATTTCAACAAACGGTTTAGCGAATGCGAACCCCATGCCCCAAAAATAGTGTTGCGAACCCCATGCCCCAAAAATCGTTACGCATGATTTATATCGGCTACAAGAACAGTTTATTGCGGTTGCGAACCCTAACCTCAAAAGAGCGTTACTGCACAGTTATTCGGTTTTAAACAGTATGCGGTTGCTACCCAAAACCCCATATAATTAAATCTAATTAAAGGAGAAATCTATGATTAAGATTAAAAACATCAAACAAAGTGGCGATACTATCTCTTGTGAATTTGCTCCTGCATTATCGAGGCGGTATGCGTATTTGAAGTTTAATATTGAAACATTAGAAACGATTGAGCTTGATTATTCCGAGTTTCACGCAAAGCAATATTTGTATGTTGCGGCAGTGAAGTTTAGAATTTTAGAGCTGTGTAATTCAGAAAAGCGTTTGCCAAGGCGAGCGGTTGCAAAGCTGCAGGACGAGTAAGGCGAAAGCATAGGCACGAGAGGACGAATTTTTGGTGCTTTGCCTAACGCCCCACTGTTTCTTGCTAAAAGTAGCAAAAGCAAGTTTTGGGCTGGCGTTGATTGCAATGAATTTGGTGGCAAATACAATCTAATCGCAATAGCGTGAGGATAGCAAAACCCTCCCCCTACGATTGCTATGTTGTTGGTTTCGCTGGTTGTTTATCTGATAATATCGTATTCGCTGGCGGTCAATGCCCTGGGTGCAAAAGTAAATGGGTTTTGCGGCATTGTCCCAATAGAATACCCCCAAAAACGTGCCCACCGTCCCTTATAAAAAAAAGTGCTTGACATACCAAATAAATCGTGTAAACTATAAGATAATTAAATACTGTTGTAAACGCAATGACGGAGAAAAAAGTATTCGGCGTATGGTTTTAGAGAGTCTGCGGCTGGTGTAAGCAGATACCAACGGAATATATATACGCTCCCGAGCGGATTTTCTGAAAAGCCTGTGGTTTAGTAGGGAAATACGGCTTGCCCACGTGAAAGGGCTTAGGAATTGATTGATTCCTGTAGAGTGGCGGCAATTAAGTCGCAATTAGGGTGGTACCACGGAATATACTTTCGTCCCTAAGGCAAAATGCCTTGAGGAGCGAAGGTTTTTTTATATCCTTTTTTCCTCAAGAAAAAATTAGGAGGGAAAAATGGAAAAAGTGAAATTCTTTTTCAACGGAAGCGGCGAAAGTGTGCCGCTTGAGATGCACAAGGCGAAGATGGTTCAAAGGTTAAATCTTCTGCCCGTAGAGGACAGGCAAAAGGCTATTGTTGATGCTGGCTTTAACACGTTTTTGCTGAAAAATCGAGATGTGTTTTTAGACATGCTAACCGACAGCGGCGTTAATGCCATGAGCGACAATCAATATGCCGCAATGCTTAGGGCAGACGATGCCTACGCAGGCTCTGAAACGTTTTACAGGCTTGAAGCAGAGCTGCAAAAAATGTTTGGCAAGAAGTATTTTCTGCCTGCACATCAAGGCAGGGCTTGCGAGCATATAATCGCAAAGGCGTTTGTTCGCCCTGGTCAATCGGCAATTATGAACTATCATTTCACCACAACAAAGGCGCATATTACGCAGTTGGGTGGAAATATTGTTGAGATTTTGACAGATGAGGGTTTGAAGGTTGAAAGCACTTGCGATTTCAAAGGCGATATGGACATTACCAAGCTAAGAAGCACGATTGACACGCTTGGCAAGGACAATGTTTCGTTCGTAAGGGTGGAAGCAGGTACGAATCTCATAGGCGGACAACCTGTTTCTGTGAAAAATATGCGTGAGGTTTCGGCAGTTTGTAAGGAGTATGGACTCTTGACGGTTTTTGATGCGAGCTTGCTGTCCGACAACCTGTATTTCACAAAAACTCGTGAAAAAGGTTTTGAGAATACCGATTTAAATGAAATAACGAGGGAAATTGCATCACTTTTCGATATTGTGTATTTCTCTGCACGAAAGTTGGGTTGCGCGCGTGGCGGCGGTATTTTGACTTCAAGCGATGAAATGTACCTATCTATGCGTGAGCTTGTAACGCTTTACGAGGGCTTTTTGACCTATGGCGGAATGTCTGTAAAAGAAATGGAGGCTTTGGCTGTGGGACTTGGCGAGGCATTGGATTTTCATGTAATCGAGCAAACTCCCATATTTGTTGAGGCCTTAACCAACGAGCTAAGAAAGTATGGCGTTCCAACTGTCATGCCATCTGGGGGGTTGGGCTGTCATATCGATGCAAGGCGGTTTTGTTCGCATATACCGCAGAACGAATACCCGGCAGGAGCGTTGGCGGCGGCGATTTTCATAGCAGGGGGAGTTCGTGGAATGGAGCGAGGTACTATGTCCGAACAACGCAACGAGGACGGTTCCGAGCATTTAGCGGAAATGGAGCTTGTGCGCCTTGCAGTTCCTAAGCGTGTGTTTACGCTTTCTCAAATTAAGTTTGTAGCAGACAGGGTTGCATGGTTGTATCAGAACAGACAGCTTATAGGCGGCTTGGAGTTTACAGACGAGCCATCCGTTTTGCGCTTTTTCTTTGGAACATTACGGGCAAAGGGTGATTGGCATAACAATCTTTTGGAAGCGTTTAGGAGAGATTTTGGCGATAGCCTGTAAAGGCGCTTTGCACCAATGATATTGCCTGTGGCAGTGATATTACATTCGTGCGAAACGAATGTAATTTGGCACGATTTATATGGCGAATAGGTTTCCCCTTTATGATTTATTCAGGGACGGCATTGCCCGTCCGCCAAATACGATATTAAACACAGGGGTTACGAAACGCAAATGCTGAATTTGTCCCATAAAACATCTGGAGCGCAAGGTGCTTTGCACCAATGATATTGCCTGTGGCAGTGATATTACATTCGTGCGAAACAAATGTAATTTGGCACGATTTATATGGCGAATAGGTTTCCCCTTTATGATTTATGCAGGGGCGGCATTGCCCGTCCGCCAAATACGATATTAAACACAGGGGTTACGAAACGCAAATGCTGAATTTGTCCGCATAAAACAGCTGGAGCACAAGGCGCTTTGCACGAATGATATTGCCTGTGGCAGCGATATTACGGAGTAACGATGGGTTACTCCGTAGTGATTTTATTTTTCTTGAAAAACAAAGTGTTATGGCGCGTTGTGTTTTCGTTCCCTTTGAGCGTTGTGTCAAAAGAATAATCAAAGGGTTATTAAAATTTGTATAAAACAGCGGACGGGCAATGCCCGCCCCCTACATTTGTTGGTAAAGTAATGGGGTTTGGCGGCATTGTCCCCTAAAAGAATACCCAAAACCGTTCCCCTATCGTGCCTTGTTCCCTAACGTAGCACAACCGCCCACTCTCCGCTCTTGATGTTATCGCTAAGTCGGGGGTTGCCTGCAATCAGCTCCTTCTTCGTAACGTTTAGACGCTTTGCAAGGTCGTAGGTGTTTTCGTCTGAATCGGCAAAGCAAACTACAAAGCCAGCAGGAGCGGAGGTTTGCTCGGCAATAGGCTTTGTGCCTGTTACAATGTCGGTGTCAAGCAGCTCGAATATGGTTGCGGTTACGTTCAGAGTATAGTTCACATCTATTGACGACTTCGTATAGCCTGCAACGGTTGCAGTTAGGCAAATCGCCTTCGCATCCAGCTCAACATTTTCATAAGGCATCATAAGCTCAACGGTAAAGGGTGCTTCGTCTGTTACGGCAACTGCTCGCCTGTTCTCGTCAAGATACATAACCGTAATATTTGAAACTCCATCCACCATAACACCGTTTTGGCTTTTTGTTGCACCTGTAATCATAGGACGAACAGAAGCAAACATGGGTCTTGCAACATCTTCATTATCAACTCGAACGGTTTCACGCAGCATGGTTTTTTGCTCTACCATACCCTTGCACAGTAATAGCTGAACAGGCGTTTTCTCGCAATCGAACGGATTTTTGGGATTATAAGCATCAACAACCACAGTTTTTTTCTCATTGCTTTGGCTGAAAAGATTGATTTTTATCTGTGCCTCTACGGATACAAGCCCGAACTCCGAACCCATACTACGTGCTACAATCTTTGTTGTGTCAATTTTGCCTACAAGTGGGTCAACTACGTCGGTTTCAAGCGCTATATCAACTGCAAAGGGAATGTTTTGAGCTGTTTGGGTGAAATCAAGGTCTGCATTCTGGCTTAAAAGTGTAACGCTCAAAATTCCGTCAACTCGAACTGACTCGCCCATAAGCTGCATTTCACGAATTATGGCCGCACCCTCACAGTTTATGATTCGCATAGCATCCTGTGCTATAACCTCCTCACGCAAGCGCACAGTTTGGTCGCCTACGGGATGCAAATTACAATATTCGAAAGAAACGCTCTTTTGCTCAATATCGTCTTGCTGGGCAAGCAGCTGCCTTTTTGAGTTGTCCTCTAAACGGCATTGAATGTCCGCTACCGCCTCGAGCTTGATTGAGTTGTCAACCAATGCGGTGTTGAAGGTTATTAGCTCTGCATGAACTACCGCCTTCATGTGCGGTTTTGCTCCGTTATGCTCGAAGCTATGCCTGAACGTTGCTACGGAGTCAAAGGAAAAAAGCTCATCATCAGAGCAAATACAATGAATCATAATGCTTCCTTCGGTTTGTATGCGGTTTTCTGTTACCTCAACCGAAGTAACCTCTATTCTTCCCGTAGAAGTTAAAAGCCTGTTTGCGATTCGCTCATGTGGTAGGGGAACATTCCCATTTATTTCAGCTTGCGAGGAACTATGCCCCGATTTTGCGTCTAAAGCTACGGTCGGCAAACTCATTTCGTTAAATTTGTATTCCATATATACCTCCGGCATCTGCCCTTTTTTGAATATTTATGCAGAACATATTCGTTTTATTACATACTACGATTTACAAAATTAGCGTTTATTGGGCTTTTTGAGAGCATTTTTTTGAATGTGAAGATATATAATGTTTGCTTATTCCTATGCGAAAAACGATAAAGTTATCCACATTATCCACATGGTTATCCATATTATTAGGCAAAATGGCTTGTTTTTATATGGATAAGTCTATGAACTCATATTTTTTGACCATGCAAGAATATACGGAAAGCGCATAAATGAAAATCAGCGAGCTAAAAGTTCACCCATATTCCATAAAGAAAATTTGAATCATATTTTCACTTGCAGGTATGCGAAAATTGTAGTATAGTAGATTCAAAATAAAGAAGGAGTACAAATATGAAGCATATTAAGACAATCCAGAAGCCAGGCATTAAGAATACCAAAAATTCAGGCTGTGGCGAATGTCAATCATCCTGCCAGTCCGCATGCAAAACCTCATGCACAGTCGCTAACCAGACCTGTAAGCAGGAAGAAAAATAAGCTTTGACGTGTAAAAAAATAGCCATGCCGACTTGTTTTGAGTTGTTGCGTGGCTTTTTAAAACGCAAATTTGGAGAACGATTTGATTCATTCATTTAAGTTTTTAGATAACTATATTTTAACCGATGTAGAAAGTGGAAGCATACATTTGGTGGATGCGGCTACTTTTCAGGTTATAAATTCCCCCCTGCCCTATTCGTTAGGCTATGACAAGGCAATAGTTGACGAAATCTTATCCGAGCTTTCACAGCTAAAAGAGGCAGGGCAATATGAAAGCGAGCCTGTAGCGGTTTCGCTTGATTATGATGTTGAAAAGCAGCCGATAAAGTCGCTTTGCCTCCACGTGGCGCACGACTGTAATTTGCGCTGTAAGTATTGCTTTGCTGATACTGGCGAGTTCGAGGGAGCGCGTATGCTTATGAGCGAGGGCACCGCAAAGCAAGCGATAGACTTCTTGATAGCTAACTCAAAAAATCGCAAGAATTTAGAGCTTGATTTCTTTGGCGGTGAGCCTTTGATGAACTTTGATGTCGTGAAAAAAACTGTTGAGTACGGCAGAGAACAGGCTAAAGCGCATGACAAGTTAATCAATTTCACGATTACCACTAACGGAATCAACCTTAACACGGAGATTGCAGACTACATAAACGAGAATATGTTCAATGTGGTAATAAGTCTTGACGGCAGGCGTGAGGTTCACGACTTTATGCGACCCACAGCGAACAATAAGCCATCTTATGACTTGATTATCGAAAAGGCAAAGCGTTTAATTTCTACTCGCAAGGGCGAATACTATATTCGTGGCACTTTTACTGCAAAAAACTTAGACTTTGCTTCCGATGTATTAGCGCTTTACAACGCCGGCTTCAAGCATATTTCAATAGAGCCAGTTGTTTTGGGAGAGAACGAGCCTTTTGCACTAACCAATGAGCATCTACCAAGAATTTACGATGAATACGAGCGCCTAAGCAACATGATAATTGCGAACAAGCTATCGGGCGGAGATTTGAACTTCTTTCACTTTTCGGTGGATTTTTCGCACGGTCCTTGCCTAAAACGCAGAATAAAGGGCTGTGGCGCAGGATTTGAATATGTAGCTGTAGCCCCTAATGGTGATGTGTATCCCTGCCATCAGTTCGTAGGCAATGAAGATTTCATAATGGGCAATGTTGGGCAGGGTACTAAGGTCAACAAAGAAATGCAAAAGGAATTTATGAAGTGCAATGTGCTAACCAAGCAAAAATGCTTAGATTGCTTTGCAAAATACTTTTGTAGCGGCGGCTGTGCGGCTAATGCGCAAAAATATAATGGCTCTATATACATTCCGCACGAAATGACTTGTGAGCTATTGAAAAAGCGTACGGAATGTGCAATGGGCATATTCGCAAAAACATTAAACAAGGGAGAGTAAAATGGTTCGTTTTGAGCTTCGAAACGAAAATCTAAACGAAATAGATAAAATAGCCTATTCTTTAAGTGCAGAAACAGGGCTTTCCTTGGCTATGGCAAGAATGCTTTGCTTGCGAAAAATCACGACCGAATCAGAGGTTGAGGCATTTTTTAACCCCTCTCTAAATCAATTAGAGGACCCATACAGTATTCTTGATATGGATAAGGCGGTTAAGCGTATAGAGGACGCCATAAAGAATAACCAAAAAATCTGTATATTCGGAGACTATGATGCAGACGGTATTTGTGCCACCGCCATGCTATATATGTACCTAAGCTATATTGGCGCAAATGTTATTTACTATATCCCGTCAAGACATACAGAGGGCTATGGACTAAGCGCAGAAGCGATAGACAAGCTATATTCGCAAAATGTACGGCTTATTGTAACCGTTGACAATGGAATATCGGCTAAGAACGAAATTGCCCATGCTAAATCCTTGGGACTTGATTGCATAGTAACCGACCACCATACCTGCGTAGGCGAAATTCCCGATTGTGTAGCGGTTTTATGCCATACACGCACCGACAACACCTATAAGAACACAAGCCTTTGCGGTGCAGGAATTGCATTAAAGGTTATTCAAGCAATGGGCGGAGTTAATGCGGCTGTGCATTTTGTCCCCTTTGCAGGATTGGCAACTGTTGCGGATATTGTGGAGTTAACCCCCGAAAACAGGGCAATCGTTTCCGTTGCTCTGTCTATTATGAATTCGCCCGATTGTCCCGTAGGCATTGCGGCGCTTTTAGAAACTGCAAGTTTAGCTAACAAAAAGATAACCGAGCGTGATTTGGGCTTTGCATTAGCACCGAGATTGAACGCATCCGGCAGAATGGATACCGCAGAGATTGGCGTAAAACTGCTTTGTGCAAGCTCTATGTCTGAGGCTTTGGACTACGCTCACACGCTGAACGACCTAAACGATTCAAGGCGGGCAGAGGAAGCGGAAATAGTAACGAGCGCTTTGGCTATGCTTGCTACAAAGGATTTGAACTCAATGCGGGCAATCGTTTTGAAATCGGAGGATTGGAACCCGGGCATAATTGGCATTGCGGCTTCAAAACTATGCGATATTTACTACAAGCCTACTATATTATTTGCGCAGCAGGGCGATGTGCTAACCGGCTCTGTACGCTCAATACCAGAAATAAATATTTTCGAGGTGCTGTCTAAGCATTCGGATATGTACTTGCACTTTGGCGGACACAAAAAGGCGGCTGGGCTTACCCTGCCTGCCGATAAATACGCAGAGTTTTCCTACGCAATAAATCATCAATTAAAAACTTCTTTTGCGCCGAACACGTTTATACCTAAGAAGTTCTATGATTTTAGAGCAGATTTTTCGGAGATAACCCCTGCTTTTGTAAATATGCTTGAGGGCTTAGCACCCTTTGGCGAGGGCAATCCGCATCCTGTGCTATTAACAGAGGATTGTACCCTGCAATCCATGAGAAAGATAGGCGCAGAGGCCAATCACCTAAGCGGCAGATTGCATTCGAAGGACACCGAGCTTGATTTCGTGGCATTCGATAAGGCACACAGGTTTTGTGAGCTGATTTCCTATGAGAAAATGCAGGTGCTATACACTCCATCGCTTAATGTTTGGAAGAACAGTACAAAACTACAGCTAAAAATTTCCGAGTTCAACCAAGGTGAAATAGAAAACGCAGAGCTTTACTTCAATAGGGCAAAGGTGAAGTTCTATGATGCCTTTCTTTCGAATAAAAAGCACAAAAAAACGGCTGTTGAAGCGGTTGGCGAGAACCTAATTCATCAAAATGTGTTTTTAGCAATCACCGAAGCATTTTCGAATTCGGGCGAGGGAACGCTTGTGCTTGTAAACACGCATACAGGTGCTGCAAACCTTGTTGAAAGGCTTAAAAAAGCGAATATAGTCGATTATGATTTGTTTTTCAACACACCTGTAAAGCGTCCAAGCAACTACAACGCAATAGTTTGTGCGCCAAAGCTGGATTTGATTTTAGATTCCTTGTGCCGATTTAACAACATAATTATTTACGACACACCGATGGACAAGGGCTTTGTGAATACTGTTTTTTCACGGCTGCAAAACGCAGCAAGGCTAATTATGCCTAAAACAATCGAGTTTAGCGCTTACGAATATGCCGAGAGGGCAAAAAGCATTACAGAGCACAAGATGATGGGCAAAATCTTCAGAGAATTTAATGGAATGTGTGTTAGTATGGCTACGCATGTTAAAAATCTTGTTGAAAATACAGCCGCATCGCTTAGGCTTGGCGAAGCCGATTGCTTGCTTGCCCTGAATATTTTCTTAGAGCTAAAGCTATATTTCTTAGATAAAAACGGCTATGTGTTCATTCAAAAGCGTGAAACTGATGAGAAAATCAAGTTAACCGATTCTGCACTTTATCGTGCAATTCTTATGGCTTCAAAATACGAGGAATAATAAATAGAATTTTTGTCGATTATGCACTTTTTATAGCGTATGTATCGAAAATGGCTGTACTTTTACTTACGGCATGTATTATAATCCTAAAAGATAAATGAAAGGGAAACACATGAAAAAAAGATTATTCTACTTTGCTTTCTTTTTCGGAGCGGTTGCAATGCTTTGCTTCGCTTCAAGTGCATTCATTAGCGATAATAATTCTATCGCTGAAGTTTCGAATGTTTCCGAACTGCTTGTCGTTGCAAAAACGGCTTCTTCAAGGTACATAAACAATACCTGTGATAATGAAACGCATTTAGCATCACTAAACAACACAGTTATTTTGATTGAAAGGGCAGGTAAATACCATTCCTTCACCTATAATAATGGGATTGTTGAGGCAGGAGAGATTTATTACTCAATGCCTGCAACTATTTATGGCTTGCACATGGAAACAGATTTCGCAAAGCTAAAAAACATCCCAAGCAATATCTATATCTTCGTTCCAAAACACTAATTTGCTTTACATAAATCATACGGGTATAATAGTACAAGCCTATTTTAAGGAGATACTATGAAAGTTTTTAAGTTTTTAATTGTATTAGTTGTTTTAGCAGGACTAATCAGTGGTTGTGCAAATAATAATAAGCAAGAGCCAACCCCGACCGTTGAGCCTTTACCCCCTGCACAGCAGGCAAGCAATGCCTTAACTGCCTATAAAAGTGCGATTACAGCGAACAACCCAAACAAGAATGTTTTAGAAAAAACAATTTTTGTAGTGCATACAGATGGAAAATCTATTGCGTTTGTGTATGAAAATGGCACACTAACTGAAAAGGGCGAGCAAAGTGAGCCGCCAACAGACTACGAGCTTGACAATGAATACACCGCTGGCTTAGGCGAGGAAATTAGCGTTTATCTTCCCCAAGCGATTTTGCAGGTTCAATCCGTTAATGCCAAGGTGGGAGAGGAATTTACATTTCTTATTTCCATAGAAAATGATGCGCTATGGGATTGGGCAACATTCGAGTTTATAATAAACTACGACCCTGCTCTTATAAAGGTGAACGAGATAGTAAAAACCGAATACATTTCAGATATGATATTTCAACCAAACACCGAATACACAGCTTCCTCCTGCAAGGCGGTTGCAATAACTGCCGAGGATCTTCAAGATGCTAAGGGCGATTTGGTTGAGGTTCGTTGTACCGCACTAAAGGCTGGCGAGGTTGAAATTACGCTTAGCGAATACATCATGTATCAAGTTAAAAATGGCGCAAACGGTGAGCCTCTTTCGGTTCCTATCGCTTTGGGTGTTCGTACCGGCAAGATTACTATATCAGAGTAATTAAATAATCAAATACACAAGGGGGTTATACCCCCTTTTTAATAAACGGAGGATAATATGCCCTTCACGATAGTAAAAAACGACATAACAAAAATGAATGTAGATTGCATAGTTAATGCGGCAAACACCGAGCTACAAATGGGCGGGGGTGTTTGTGGTGCGATTTTTCGGGAGGCAGGGGTTCAAAAGCTGCAAACTGCCTGCAACAAGCTATCCCCCATAAAAACGGGCGAGGCGGTAATAACCCCTGGATTTGATTTGCAAGCAAGGTACATAATTCATACGGCAGGTCCTAAGTATTATGACGGAAATTCGGGAGAGGAAGCACTTTTGTTCGCAAGCTATACTAACAGCCTAAAAATAGCCGTTGAAAATGGTTGTGAAAGCATTGCATTCCCTTTGATTTCAAGCGGAATTTATGGCTATCCGAAAAGTGATGCGTTAAGGGTGGCGAAAACGGCAATAAGCGAGTTTTTAAAAACAAACGAGTTAGATATTTATCTTGCAGTATTTGATAGAGATGCCTTAGACACAAGCAAAGCACTATTAGGCGAAGTAAGTAGCTATATTGATAAGCACTTAGAGCAGATTTTAGAAGCCCCGATTTTGCGTTCTGTAGAAATTTTAACTCACACAAAAGCACACAGAGCGCCACAGCACAGCCTTGAATCTATGGTTGGCAATTTAGACGAATCCTTTTCTACAACACTTCTTAGACTTATTGACGCAAAGGGCAAAACCGATGTAGAGATTTACAAAAGGGCGAATTTAGACCGCAAGCTGTTTTCAAAAATTCGTAGCAATGATTTTTATATGCCCAGTAAACGCACCGCCATTGCATTGGCTATTGCTTTGGAGTTGAGCTTGGATGAATCAAATGACCTATTAAGGCGAGCAGGGTTTACGCTTTCACATAGCCAGAAGTTTGATTTGATAGTCGAGTATTTTATAGTTAATGGCAAGTATGATATTTTTGAGATAAATGAGGTGCTGTTTGAGTACGACCAGCAGGTTTTGGGAGGGTAGATGAGTTTAGGTTATATTGGATATTGCAAACTAATCAATGAGGACGAAAAGCACGTTTATTATGCGTATAGCGGAGCGAATTGGAATGATGCTAACCGAGATAGAGAAGCGGAAAGGGCTTACGATGGATTGTTTTCTATTGATAAATCGGTTATGCAACGATGGAGCGAAGTAAAGCAACTTGATAATAGCATTTACTTAACAGCGTTTGCAATTGAAAACAACTATGTAAATATTATTCGCCTATGTAAGAATGCTTTTAATCGTTATTCTGTAAAGATTGATTATATTGTCTTTATGCTGCTTAATCATGTTTTTAATCATTTAATAAGCGAGGGTGTTTTTCCAAATAACGAAGCCTTTATTCAATAATTACTTGTCGCTTCTCAAGCGACACCTTAACTCCCCCTACCTGCTATCCTAAAAGCATAATAAAACTTTTAGGAGGAAAACATGAAAAACGGACTAACTGAACTGGTGTTCATACTCGACAAAAGCGGCTCTATGGGCGGCTTAGAAAGCGACACGATAGGCGGCTTCAACTCCATGCTAAAAAAGCAAAAGGAAGCGGATGGCGAGTGCATAATTACTACTGTGTTGTTCGACAACAACTACGAACTTCTGCACGACCGCATAAACATTCAAGCGGTAAAAGAGATTACAGAGAACGAATACCGTATAGGGGGCTCAACCGCACTACTTGATGCAATAGGCATTACCATTCACAAAATAGAAAATGCACAAAAGCAAACAGACGAGGATTTTAGGGCGCAAAAAATTATGTTTGTAATAATTACTGACGGATATGAAAATGCGAGCAGGGAATATTCGTCCGCAAAAGTCAAACAGTTGATTGAACGCCAAAAAACAGAGCATAATTGGGAATTTATTTTCTTAGGTGCGAATATCGATACTGTGGAAACCGCCTCCCACTTTGGCATATCAGCAGATAGGGCGCAGAACTACCACGCAGACAGCGAGGGCGTAAAGAAGAACTTTACTGTGTTGAGTGAAGCGGTTTCGAGCTACCGCAGAAATGAAATGCCAGAGGATTGGAACTGCGAAATTGAAAGAGATTTCAAGGGCAGAAGCAAGAAATAGCGCAATGACAAGGCTTTTTGCTTTGCGGAAAAGAAAAAAGTTGTAGGGCGTACCGCTGTGCGCCCGCTTGCATTTCTGATAGTATAAGCGATAAAAGCCTATCGCTTCCTCCCAAAACCACTAACTAATTATTCCTCAAATCAAACAACCCATTTTAGCCATTTTTCACTTTTTATATTTTGATTACCTGTTGAAAAATATGTGTCTCCATGTTATACTTTCAAAAGGTATGTTGCGTAGCATAAATACTCGCATGAAAGGCTGGGCGTGAGGAATGCAAGAGAGAAACGGAACTATTAAGATTTTCGCAGGAAGTTCAGGTGTAAGGTTTGCACAAAGAATGTGTGCATATCTGGAAATAGAAATAGGCAAGACTTTCTATAAGAAATTTTCAGACGGTAACATTTACGTAAGGGTAGAAGAATCAATTCGTGATAAAGATGTCTATATCGTTCAACCCATAGCTAAGAATCCAAACGACGAATTTACAGAGCTTTTGTTCTGGATTGATGCGTTCAGGCGGGCAAGTGCAAACTCTGTAACCGCTATTATCCCCTATTTCGGCTATGCAAAGGGCGATAAGAAGGACGAGCCAAGAGTTTCGATTCGTGCAAGGGTATGTGCCGACTGTATAGAGCGTGTTGGCGCTGACCGAGTAGTTACCATGGATTTGCACAGCGCACAGGTGCAGGGCTTTTTCTCAAAGCCTATGGACCATCTGTATGCACAATCATTGCTTTGTGAGTATGCAAGAAAAATGGGAATAGTTGACGATGATTTGGTTGTGGTTTCTCCCGATGCCGGCTTTGCTAAAAATGCAAGGATGTTCGCAAACGAGTTGAAGCGTCCCGTAGCTATCGGCGACAAGGTTCGCACAGACCATAACGAAAAAGCAAAGGTATTAGATATTATAGGCGAAGTTCGTGGAAAGAACTGCATTATTGTTGACGATTTTACAATCTCTGGTGGAACGCTAATAGATGTGGCGCATGGCTTAAAGGATAAGGGCGCAAAGGATGTTTATGCGTTTTTATCACATTGCGTACTAGATGCAAAGGGCGTGAAGAAAATCGAGGACAGCCCCATAAAGCTATTGGTTTCAACCGATACAGTAACCTGTCCCGAAGCCGAGCAATCCGAGCAGATAAGGATAATTTCTGCCGCACCGCTGTTCGCCCAAGCAATAAAGCTAATACATGACAGGCATTCGATAAGCGAAATATTCTCAGGCACTGACGATAGACTTTTGAGAATGAGCTTTAAGCCCGATACTTTGGATATAGAGTTCAAAACTTTGGGACTATAAACCGTTTGATTTATGTTTAACATTGTTATAGAATAATACAATCATTCGGCTAAGCCGTAATAAGAGGTAAAAATGAGTAAAAAGGATACAAAAAACAAGAGCCATAAGGCTGTAAAGAAAAGCAAGTTAGACCCCAAGACTAAAATCATGTTGGTTGTGCTAAGCATTGCTTTGGTTGGCGTAATTATTCTTGCAATTTTGGGCTTGAAGTCGAGCTTGTTAACTCCACAGAGAGCAGACGGTTCAAGAATTGATATTGATGCTATGAAGGCAGCTCCTATAGTAGTCCGTTCAAATGGCGATGGTAATTCAAGCTACGACAGCATATATTTCACGCCCATAGGTAATATGGTTTATGACCAAGAGAAGAGCAATGGGCAGAATGCAGCGTATTATTCGAATGAGGAAACCGGCACTACCATGAACATTTATATAAAAGACGAAGCAACCGCCTATAAGCAAATTCAAGAGTTTTCGGAATTTGCAACGGAAAAGGGTACTATCTCGCCTATCGAAATCGTTCGTAAAGCGTTTGCCGAGGATATAAGCAAGGTTAGTTTAACATCAAGCAGCTTTTCTGATGCAAAAAGAGCTGGCACAATAAAAAAGATTTGCGGTTTGTATGTTGGCTCAAATGAATTTAGCTTCAGCGAAATAAATGGCGACCTTTACGGCGCTATGACCTATAGTGCACCAAACGTATATGGAATTGATTTAGTGCATAATGGCAAGCTATACACAATCAATTTTAGGGGAACAGACTTAGAGCCTATAACCTTGGATTTGATTGTTGCGTTTTTACAATCGATTAAGTTTGCAGGGTAATATCGGTTAATTCAGTGAGGGAGTGCATACTCCCTCAAGTATTTTAAATTCTGATTTTAAAAAAATACTAATCAATTCAAACAGCAAGAGGAGGCAATATGAAAAAATGCGTTTACTGTGGAAATGAATGCGTGGATAATGCAAGGTTTTGTGAAAAATGCAGCTGTATTAGCTTCACGACTCACGAAAACACGGATTCCCAGCGGAGTTCAAGCTCAGCGGATTCCAGCTTCACGCCGAAGAATTATGATACCGATATTACAGGCGAAAGCGTGAACTTTATCGTAAACAAGTTATTCAAAAACCGATTGCGGAAATTTTTTATTTTCTTAGCTGTTTATTTTGCCATAGCGTTTACAACTGTCTATTTTCTCATTTCAGAAGCGAATAAGGAAATCGAGGTGCCTACTCCGATTGCGTTTGTGCCTCAAATAATGACAAGCGCAGAATATTCTGAAGTTAGCGTTTCAGAAATATTCCCCTTTGCCGAAGAATCGAACACATATATTTTTGCTATTTATTCAACCGAGCAAGTTACGGGCATAATCAAAATTTCAGAGAAACATTCCGCTTATAATTCGTTGGTGAATGGCAGAAGCAGTGCTGTAAAATTGGTGGGTATGCCCCGAACAATTCCCAACGACATTAGAGGTTTTGTAATCGAAGACCTTGAAGATATTGAAAACAAGGAGCAGTTTGAAACCTATTTCGGAAAATACTATTTAGATACAACATACGACCCGATAGGTGAGAACACTTCATTCATACGTGCTTTGCTAATGGCGTTTTCGGTGTTTTTCTTAATATTCCTTTGGATTTATTGGCCTAAGCAAGCAATAAACAGCGTTAAGCGCTTGATTCAAACAGATTCATTGAACTATGTTAATGACATTCTAAACGGTTATGTAAAAACCGACCCTGTTTCAAGGCTTGCCTTTACAGATACATTTTTCTATAGCGAAAAGACAGGGGTTATTATTCGCTACGAAGATATTGTTTGGGCGTATAAGCGAATAGTAAATCATTCGGTAAACTTTATCCCAACAGGAGAGACACAACAGGTTGACATTTGCATAATAAACAATAAAACCTTTGAGTTTCTAACACAAGCAAGAAAGAAAGTCATTAAGCGAGATTCGATAGGCAGACCATTGGAACTGGCTATTTTGGGCGAAATATCAAGGCGCTGTCCCAACGCATTGATTGGTTTTTCGGTAGAAAATGAAAGGGAGTGCAAACGAATAATCGGAGAAGAGAGTTTTAAAGCGTAGAACAAACTATGGGGCAATCAAAGTTATGGTTGCCCCAAACTTTTCAAAATGCGCTATCATAAATTTTTTACTAATCTCTCACGTCCCTCACCTCAACCAAAATACAGTCCTCGCCTATCTTAGTAATCTTACAGAACGGAATAACAAGTTCTTCATCGCTACGCAGCAGACCAAAAAAACGGCATGGACCTGGAACTATAATAGCCTCAATCTTGCCTGTTTTCTCTTCAATCTCCAAGTCGCATACATTACCAAGTTTAGCACCGTCGCAAAGGTTTATTACCTCCTTGCTCTTCAGTTCGCAGAATGTCATCATACCTTTTCCCTCAACTCCCTTTTCGCAAAATGTTTCAAAGCCATCAAGCATATCAAAAACCTTCTTAATTTTTTATCAAACCCCAAGCGATTTGTACTATATTATGCCCCTTGTGCTCTAAATTTGATTGATTTTTTTATTTCCAAACTATATTATTGATGATAGTAGAAATTTGGAGTGTAAATGCGGATACTAAAATACGAAAATTACATGGATTTAGCGTTACAGCAGGCAAAAATCGCCTACGATTCGGGCGAAATTCCTGTTGGAGCAATAATCGTGTACGAAAATGAAGTAATTTCTTTTGCTCATAACGAAATAGAAAGCAGAAAATCTGCAAGCGCTCATGCGGAATTGCTTGCACTTGAAAAGGCGAATAAACTGCTTGGTTCAAGGGTTTTAGAAAAATGCACCCTGTTTTCAACCTTAGAGCCTTGTGGAATGTGTGCAGGCGCAATAGCCAACTACCGCATAAGTACGCTTGTGTTCGGGGCGTATGACGAACGCTTTGGCTGTGCGTTTTCAAGGCTGAACCTACTAAAGCTGATGCGGGCAAACACAAGGGTAATAGGCGGAGTAAAAGAGCAAGAATGTAGCGAGCTACTGCTTTCGTTTTTTCAAACGCTCAGAAAGTGAGTTTGCCTAAACACAGTTCTTGGTATATAATAAGTCAAAAATAAGGGGGAATATATGTATTTTGAAATAAACGAAATACCCCGAAACGAAAAGCAAGACATAGTTGCCATTTTGATTGCTGTTTTAATAGTTGCGGTAATCGAAATCGTTGCTGTTAAATTAGCTACATTAGCGCCTGTGGTAGCCATGGTGATGCAGGCTTTAATCGTGCTTATGATAGTGTATTTGGCGATTAGGTTCTACAAAACAAAGCTAAAAGCATATAGATATAGTTTTTTTACAGGCGAAGAGCTATCAGAGCAGGAGCAGGAGAAAATTGCTACTGAGTTTGGAATCTCCATTGAATCGTTAAAAAACCTACTTGAAACCTACCCCAAAAACACGCTTGTTATTGAAAGCTATGTTGGCGGAGTGGCAAACATTCTAATAGAGATTGCGCCTGATGAGCTTAAAGGCTTGTATGAGGGCGATTATAAATGCAAAAAAACGCTTGTGGCGACTATTACTCCCAAAGATTCAAAGAAGCTGGTGTATGGCGAAAACCAATGCGTAATGATTTCCCCAAGCGACAAGCTACTACGCTACATAGCCGCCACTATTGACTTTAAGGGCTAATAAATGTTAGACTATTTTGGTTTGAACGACCACGTGGTTCTGAAAAAGAAGCATGCCTGCGGTGGGAACGAATGGGTTATAGTTCGTGTCGGCTGCGACATAAAAATAAAATGCGTACAATGCAATCGTATAATTATGCTCGATAGGCAGGACTTTTTGAAGTCGGCTAAAAAGCTAATTAAAACAGAGCATGAGAAAGAGTAATTATGCAAAGGTATTTTAGAAGTATGAGATTAAAATCAAGGCTTTCTTCCGCCGCTATGGGGAAACACAAAAACGAAAAATCCTACAAGGTTGCTGACTACACCGACTTTATTATCACATTGCTAATGGTTGTGATTGCGGTGTTTGCACTTCGTATGTTCATATTTGAGCCTATAAAGGTTGACGGCGTTTCTATGCAGCCCACACTTATCGACACCGAAAATATGCTTGTGGAAAAGGTTTCGTATTGGTTTTCTACACCCGAGCGTGGCGATATTATAATCTGCTATTTTCCGAACAGAGCTGACCCCAACGAAACATTCGTAAAAAGGATTATTGGCTTGCCCGGTGAAACGATTTCAGTTAAAGAGGGTGCAGTTTACATCAATGGCGAAAAGTTAGACGAAAGCGAGTATTGGTTGGGGCATATCAACGGCAATTTCCCCGAATACGAAATTCCAGACGGTGAGGTATTCGTAATGGGCGACAACCGAAACAACAGTGGCGACAGCAGACTAAAAGAGGTTGGCTCTATTCCCATTAAGCGAATTGTGGGTCATGTGCTGGGGGTTATATCTCCTATAAAGAATCTTCGTGAGGTTAATTGTATAAATGATTTGCCTTTCTGAGAATAAGAAAATAAAGCTGATTTCAACAGGCGGAACTATTGCTTGCGTTCCTACCGAGCAGGGGCTTGCTCCCGGCTTGAGTGCGCTCGAAATGCTGCGAATAATCGAGGCGGATACAGACTCTATTGATTGCCTTGACCTATTCAGCATGGATTCATCGAATATTCAGCCCGAGGAATGGCAAATAATCGCCAACGAAATTCTAAGAAGCATAAACACAAAGGAGTATGCAGGAATAGTTGTAACGCATGGAACGGACACAATGGCATACACCGCTTCCATACTTTCGTTTATGTTGCGTGGCACGGATATTCCGATTGTGATTACAGGCGCACAGCTTCCCATTATTAACGAGGATTCAGACGGCAGAATCAACCTTTACGACTCAATTATAGCCGCACAGGGCTTGAAAGCAGGCGTGTATATCTGCTTTGGCGGAGATGTAATATTAGGCTGTAGAGCGGTAAAAACAAGAACGGTTTCATATAATGCATTTGAATCGATAAATCTTCCTAAAATTGCAGAGATAAAAAACAGGCAAATAATTTTTATAAGCGAATATACTCTTAAAAGCAATGGCGAAACGCCTATCTCCGATGCGATAAACCCAAATGTTGCGCTGATAAAGCTAATACCTGGCATGAGTGCGGATTTCATAAAATGCTCGCTTTCGTGCAATCTTTTGGGAGTTGTAGTTGAGGGCTTTGGCTTAGGCGGAGTTCATAACATAAGGCGAGACCATAACGAAGCGCTTGAGTTTTTAATGAAAAACGGAGTTTGCGTTGTGCTAACCTCGCAATGTCTTTACGAAACATCTGCTTTGGATGTGTACGCAGTTAGCAGACGGCTTTTGAATGCAGGTGCGATTTCCGCTCACGATATGACGACCGAAGCGGCAGTTACAAAGCTAATGTGGGCTTTGGGCGCAACTTCTCCATTGCCAACCGAACAGAGAATTGAGAAGGTGAACGAGATTTTCTCTACGAATTTCTGCGGCGAAATTACTTTATAAAGGGGAATAATGTGATAAAGCTAATCCTAATAGGTGCAAATGGTAAGATGGGTCAAGCGATAGCAACCGCTGTGAAGAATAACGCAAATGAGTTTTCAATCGTTGCAGGCGTTTCTTCAAGCGATGTTAAATTTGATTTTCCCACATACAAAAGTATCGAGGAAATCATAGAAAAAGCTGATGCTGTAATAGATTTTACCCGTCCCAAAGCCATATACAGCGTTTTGCCCTATTGCAAGGAGAAAAAAATTCCCTATATAATCGGTACAACAGGCTTTTCCGAAGAGGATAAGCGTTTTATAGATACTTATGCAAATAGCGTTCCTATTTTTATTTCTGGAAATATGTCCTTGGGTGTGAATTTGCAGCTACAGCTTGTAAAATCTGCCGCCGCAACGCTTGGAGTTGGCTTTGAGCCTGAAATAGTAGAAAAGCACCATCACTTAAAGGTTGATGCCCCAAGCGGAACAGCGCTTATGTTGGCAGATGCAATAAGCTCAAAATACCCCGAGGGCAAGAAATACACCTACGGCAGATACACGAAAACTGAACGCAGAAAGCAAAGCGAGCTGGGTATTCACTCGGTTCGTGGCGGCACTATCGTGGGCGAGCATGAGGTATATTTTATAGGAACAGACGAGATTTTAGAAATCAATCACAAAGCATATTCAAAGCAGGTTTTTGCATTGGGCGGCTTGAGGGCTGCTAAGTTTATGGTGTCTATGCAGGCAGGGCTTTACAGTATGCAGGATATTGTGTTGGAAAACGAGGTTTTATCGAACCTTTATGTAACAGACGAGCAAGCCCTGATAGAGATTTCCAACCTTAACGACACCAAAAACGGGATATGCCATGTATTTTTAGCACTGTCAAACGCATCAGTTTTTGTGGATATGATAAGTCAAGCAGGTTTGGGCAGGGTTAGCTTAACGGTTCGAAACAAACAGCTTTACGAGGCATTAAACGCTTTGAGCTCGCTTAAAAACACTCATAAGGATATGAAAATCGTTGAGTATGACGACATCACGAAGTTGACAGTAGAGGGTGTTGGAATGGAAATGCGTCATGGCATAGCGGCACAGGTTTTTGAAGTTTTGAACCATGCAGGAATAGAGCCTTTGATTGTTACCACAAGCGAAACCAAAATTGCGGTTGGAATCATATCTGAGTTTGTACCCATTGCTGTAAATGCGATTGCCGAAAATTTAGATTTGTAATACAATGCGAAAAACAGCAAAACACAGCATCCACTAACAGCTAATTGCTAAAACTACGGAAGGACAGCAAAATCCTCCCCTACATTTTTGACTAAGCACTGAGTTCTGAAATACTAATCAATGCCATAAGTTTGATTTTACGTTACAATAAAATTCAAAAACAAACCTATTGAATAAAACTATTGCGCCATTATAAAAAGTGTGATAAAATAAAGTAGAATAATATAATATTTGGTAATATTACCAAGGGTGCGCATGAAAAGTTTTACTCAAAAATCATTTATTATGTTGGTATGTTTCGTGCTGACTGTTTTTTTGTTGCCTAAAATTTCATTCGCAAAGGGTATTATTGAAAATCAAGACCCCATTTTCCGTGATTACATTACCATAGGCGGAGTTGTTCTGCTCGCTTTAATCGTATTTGGCTTTATCGTTTCTAACAACATTTTAAGAATAAGGGCATTAAACCTTGAAAACGAGTCCATGCAAAGGCGTATTTCAAACTACGAGGTAGCAAACAAGGTATTTGGCAGCATTTTCTTTGAGTGTAGCCACGAAACAAACGAGTTGACATTCGATGAGAATTACGAAGCTATTTTGGGCAAAATGCCGCACTACAAAAAGCTAAGCGAATTTGGTCAAACCAACCCCAATATTTTTCCAGACGACTTAATGAACATAGCTCGCTTTGCACAAAACCTACTAAAAGGCGCAAAGTATTCTTCTGCTGAATACCGCTTTATTATGCCCAACGGCTCGCTTGTATGGCACAAAATCGAGGCGCAAACCTTCTTTGAACTAAACGGAAAGCCGGTAAGCATTGTAGGTAGAATAATAAACATTAACAACCAAAAACTTGAGATGCTAAGGTTGCAGCAAATAGCTTCAAGCGATTCACTAACTGGGCTGTTATCCAACCGCCCTGCGAAAGCCGCTATAAGTGAGTTTCTGCAATATGAGGGGAAACAGGGTACACACGCACTATATTTATTGGATTTAGATAATTTCCATGATGTAAACTATGCCGTAGGACATATTGCAGGCGATAGCATTTTAAGTTTAATTGCAGAAAGGCTAAAGGCACAGTTCAGCGATAATGATATTGTCGCACGATTAGGCGGTGATGAGTTTATAGTTCTGCAAAAAAATGTAGGAGAAAAAAGCAAAATCAAAGCCAAGGCGGATAAGGTTTTGGAAGTGCTTACCTATAAGCATGAGAACCAAGTGCAAATATCCTGTTCGGTAGGAGTGGCTGTTGTAAACAATGGCGATAAAGACCTTGACACTTTGTTTAACGAAGCCGACATTGCTATGTTCTCCGCAAAGGGTATAGGCAAAAGCAGGCTCGTTATATTCCCATATAACGATAATCGATTTGTGCTTTCAGAGCAGGAGAAAGGGATTATTGAAGTTGCCGAAAGCTCCGCAAACGCAGCATTTGGCAATGTTCTGAAATATACCAAGGGAAGCATTGTAGTTTTAGAGGTTGACTCAAAAATTCGTATGACTTATGCGAGTGAGAGCTTTTACCGCATGAAAAAATCAAAGTCCAAAAAGATGCGTTTTTTGTGGGACGAGTTTATTTTCTCGATTTACAAAACAGACAGGGAAAATGTCGTCAACGCCCTGCAAAGTGCAAAGGAAACAGGAAATATGATTGATATTTCGTTCAGAATTTATAATAGAAGCCTAAAATTCGTTTGGTATAATATTCGTGCCGTTAGAAATGAAAACAATAACAACGAAATAATTGTGTTGATTAGCGATGTAACAGAGCTTTTGCAGAGCAATATTCAGTTGGATTATCTTTTGCAGTGATTGTTAGAAATATGGAGTAAGGGAGGATTTTGCTATTCTCCAGAAAATGTATAACCTTATTGCACTGTAGGGTTTTGCGGCATTGTCCCCAACAAAAAACCTAAAACCGTTATCTCGTGCTTTGGAGGTATTGTCCCACCAATAATGATATTTTACTTAGTTAAAGCACTATTGTGCTGTGGAGAATTAAGAACGCCAAGTGTCTATGCTCGAAAATAGCTTGAAAAAAGAAAAAATTGTCCCCAACAAAAAACCTAAAACCGTTTTCCCATTGCCCTCCTCGCCTTATAATCGGGCATTATGGTTTCAATCAGTTTGTAGAAGTCTTTGCTATGATTCGGATAAACTAAATGCGCAAACTCATGCACCACAACATACTCCACAAAGGGCATAGGCATTGAGGATAGCATCGTACTAAAAGCTAATATTTTCTTAGCCGCATTACAGCTACCCCAACGAGATTTCATGTTTTTTATACGAATTTCTTTTGGATATTCAACGCCCAAGGGTTTAAAAATTGAATAAACCTTGTCGCAAAGCTCAAGCAGGGGCGCTTCCATAAGTTTCTTTTTTGCGGAATCCAAAAGCCTTTGTTTTGTTTGAAAGTCGTCATTAGAAAGCGTCATCAATAGCTTGTTGTCAACTAGTTTTATTGTGTTTCTTTTGCCTGTTTCAATATGCAATTCATAGCTTTTGCTTAGTATTTGAACTATGTCGCCGCTTTCAAGCTGTTTTTCGGGCATTATTTGCGAAAGTTTTTCTTTATTGCGAAGTATTATATCCCCCTTTAACAGCAAAAAGTCCTCTATAGTCTTTATAGGCACATGAGGGGATGCAGAAACGAAAACTTGCCCGTTAGAGCGTATTCTAACATTTACATTCTTTACGCTTTTACGGACAAGCTCGTACTCTATAATTTGGTCTTTATATTTCAGCGTTCTCATTCAAGCTCGAATGCGCCTGTGTATAGACGATAGTAGCGCCCCTGTTGCGAGAGCAGCTCTTCATGGTCGCCACGCTCTATCACCTCGCCATGCTCAAGCACAAGTATAGCGTTTGCATTCCTAACAGTTGAAAGCCTATGCGCAATTACGAAAACGGTTCTGCCGTGCATCAGCTTATCCATGCCACGCTCGATTAGCGCTTCCGTGCGTGTGTCAATAGAGCTTGTAGCCTCGTCTAAAACAAGTACGGGCGGATTCGCCACCGCAACCCTCGCAATAGACAATAGTTGTCTTTGACCTTGGCTTAGGTTCGTGCCGTCAGCGGTTAGTACCGTATCATAGCCCTGCGGTAAGTGAGTTATGAAGAAATGAGCGTTAGACAGCTTTGCCGCCTCCTCTACTTCCTCATCTGTGGCTAACGGATTGCCGTAACGGATATTCTCTCTAACCGTTCCTGTGAACAAATGCGTGTCTTGCAACACTATGCCCAAAGAGCGTCTTAGGTCTGACTTTTTGATATCCATTATGTCTATGCCGTCAAAGGTTATTGTGCCTTCTTTAATATCGTAAAAGCGGTTTATCAGGTTTGTAATTGTGGTTTTGCCTGCGCCCGTAGAGCCAACAAGTGCAATTTTTTGCCCAGGTTTTGCAAAAAGCGAAACATTTTTAAGCACATCCACCTTGCCGTCATAGCTGAATGTTACATTGTTTAGCCGCACATCGCCGCATAGGGGAATGTACTTCTCGTCCTTTTTCCAAGCCCATTTACCTGTGCAGATTTCCGATTCATACACATCGCCATTTCTCGATGCCGCTTGAATTAGAGTAACTGTGCCATTGTCAACCTCGGGTTCTACATCTAATAAGTCGAATATTCTGCCTGCTCCTGCCAATGCGCTCATAATCGCATTGAACTGCTGTGAAAGCTGCACTATGGGTTGTGCAAAGTTTCTTGTGTATTGCAGGAATGAGGTTAGCGTGCCTATCGAAATTCCAATCGTTAAGCCCAAAATCGGGTTTGTGCCTGCTGCTACAAGCAATACGCCCACCATTGCGGTTACTGCAAAGTGCGTGTATGAGAGATTGCCCATAATAGGCATTAAAACGCCAGCCCATATACTTGCACTTGCCGCAGACTCCCTTAATTCCTCGTTTATTTCGCTAAATTCCTTGGCTACTTCTTCTTCATGGCAAAACACCTTTACAACCTTTTGCCCCTCTATCATTTCCTCCATATAGCCGTTTACCTTTGCTAATGAGGCTTGACGGGTTTTGAAGTATTTTCCGCTTTTCTTAGCCAATGTGCTAACAACCAGCATCATAATTGCCAGCATAACTATTGTAACAACGGTCAAAGCAGGGCTTAAAATAAGCATTGCAATAAATACCCCTGCTATTCGTAAAAGCGAGGTTACTATCTGCGGAATGCCGTTGCCTATCATCTCTCGCATTGCGTCTGTATCGTTGGTGAATAGGCTCATCAGCTCGCCATGCGTATGAGTATCGTAATAGTTCAGCGGAAGCTCTTGCAGGTGGCTAAACATATCCTTGCGCACATTGCTTAATATTCCGCCCGATATGGGTACCATGATTGCCGCATAGCCGTAAGTTGCTAAGGCGCTTATGATATATACGATTGCAAGTTTGATTAAATCGTATATGAACTTATTCCAATCCGCATTTTGCCCTTGTGTGGCATTATCCACAATGGGCTTTAATAGATACGTGCCGAATACGCTCGCCACCGATGTAATGATAATAAGCAGGGTTACAGCAATCAAGGCTAAGCGATACCTTTTGAAGTAGCGTAGAAGCCTTTTAACAGTGCCTTTCTTTATTGTGCGTTTTTCGTGAGGTACTTGAGGATTACGCTTTTTCATCAGCCCACCTCCTTATTTGCTTGCGAATTATAAACCTCTTGATATATTTCGCATCGCTCTAACAACTCGCTATGGTTTCCAACATCCACAATTCTGCCCTCGTTTAGCACAACGATTTTGTCTGCATCGATTATGGAATTTACCCTTTGTGCGATAATAATTGTAGTCAATCCGCGTGTTTTGCCTTTTATTGCATTGCGAATGTTTGCATCTGTGTTTGTATCAACCGCACTTGTTGAATCATCTAAAATTATTACCTTAGGATTTTTCAGCAACGCCCTTGCAATAGTAAGCCTTTGCTTTTGACCCCCCGAAACGTTTACACCGCCTTGCCCTAAATCGGTTTGATAACCATTGGGAAAGCTCATAATAAAGTCGTGCGCTGAAGCCATCTTTGCCGCTTCCTGTAATTGCTCGATTGTTGCGTGTTTATCGCCCCAGAGTAGATTTTCTTCGATTGTGCCAGAAAAAAGCACATTCTTTTGCAACACCATTGAAACCTCGTTGCGAAGTGCTTTTAGTTTGTAATCCCTAACATCTACTCCGCCTACCTTGATACTGCCGCTTTTAACATCGTAAAGCCTTGGAATAAGCTGAACCAAAGAGCTTTTTGCAGAGCCTGTTCCGCCTATTATTCCAACCGTTTCACCGGATTTAATGTGCAAATTTATATCGCTTAATACATCTAAGCCCTCACCATAGGCGAAGCTAACGTTTTCAAATTCGATTGAGCCATCTGCAACCGTTAAAGAGGGGTCGTTGTTTTCGTCTGTTATATCGGGCACTTCGTCAATAACCTCTATAATTCTTGAAACCGAAGCCCTTGATAGCACCATTTGTATCAGCGCAAATGAAATCATCATTACCGACATCAAAATCTGTGCAATATAGCTAATAAAACTTGTGAAATCGCCTGCCGTCATAGAGCCAGACATAAGCATTGTTCCGCCAAAATAGCCTACTGCCAATGTAACCCCATATAGCACAAGCATAGAAATTGGGTGCATCAGTACAAGCACACGCTCTGCGGCGATGCCTGCCTTTTTCACATCATCTGACTTTTTGAAGAAGTTCTCTTTTTCACGCTTTTGGCTTACGAATGCTTTAATGATACGAATACCTATGAGGTTCTCCTGCACTCCAGCGTTCATATTATCATACTTTGAAAGCAGCTTTTTGAATCGTGGAAAAGCAACAGAAGCCAACAGCGCAAACGAAACTCCCAATACAGGCAAAGCAAAAGCGAATATAAGTGCGAGCTTTGCGTTTATTGTAATCGCCAAAACAGTTGCAACCACAAGCAGAACAGGCGCTCTTATTCCTATTCTTATCGTCATGTGGAATACATTTTGAATGTTTGTGGTGTCGTTTGTTAGCCTTGTGATTAGGGAAGCGGTAGAAAACTTGTCCATATTCGAAAAGGAAAAGTCTTGAATCTTGTTGAACACCTTGCTTCTTAACCCTTTTGCAAAGCCTGTGCTTGCGATTGCCGCATATCTTGCGCTTATTGCTCCAAAGAAAAGTGAAAGCAGGGCAAGTCCTATCATCAAGCCGCCGTATTGGAAAACGGGTACAAGGTTTCCGTTTTTAGCCGCTTCGCCGCCCACGTCTATAAGAATCTTCATAATTAAAGGTATAAGCATCTCGAATACACCCTCAATAATAATGGTAATTATGGATAGAGTTGTGTACCAGCCATAGCCCTTTAAGCAGGATTTTAGTTTTTTTATAACGCCTGTAGTCTTTTTCGACTTGTCATAGTCGAATATTGAATCACGCTCCATTGCCTACCCCCTCTCATGCGGTAAAGAAGATTACTCAAATTAAAAGTATAGCACGATGACAGAGCAAATGTCAAAGTTTTGGACTGTTGAACGGTGATTTTTTCGGGAAAAGTTTTAGGAAAGCGTTTAGCAGGGGAATATGGAGGAAAATGTGATTTTTTGTGTCAATAATAAATTTCAGCCCGAAATTCGCTTAAAGCGTATTTACTGCAAATCCAACCGTTTTTCAACGCTTTCTTGCTTCGGTTTTGACGACAAATTCCTAAAACACCCAAAACTAAATATGTAGAAATCGTAAGAAAATTTCACAAACTACTTGCCAAAACGCTATATATCAGATATAATTTATGCGTAGTGATTTAAGGGAGTTAGGTATGAGTGGGATTAAAAAGCGTATAGTGTTTAAGGTTGGAACTTCGACTCTTGCACATTGTACCGGCAGAACAAATATTAGGCACATGGAAGAGCTTGTTAAGGTGCTTTCGGATATTCATAATTCGGGAGTGCAGGTGGTGTTGGTTAGCTCTGGCGCAATCGGCTTGGGTGCAGCTAAATTAGGCTTGCAAGCAAAGCCAAGCGACACTCCAAGCAGGCAGGCGGCGGCAAGCGTGGGTCAATGCGAGCTGATGTTTTTATACGACAAGATGTTTTCGGATTACGGTCAGATAGTCGCTCAAATGCTTATCACAAAGGCAGATTTAGAGGACAACAAGCGCAGGCTGAACTTCATTAACGCATTCGAAAAGCTGTTTTTATACAATGCTATTCCTATTATTAACGAAAACGATAGCGTGGCTGTTGAAGAAATAGTGTATGGAGATAACGATTCGCTTTCGGCGAAGGTTGCAGTTTGCATAGATGCCGACGAGCTTGTTATTCTTTCTGATATTGACGGGCTATACACCGATAATCCTAATAATTGCGCTGATGCAACCTTGATTTGTGAAGTAGAAGAAATCAACGAAAACATAATAAATATAGCAGGAGGTTCGTGCAGCAGCTTAGGCACAGGTGGCATGGCTACCAAGGTCAAGGCGGCGCAAATTGCAGGCGAGCACGGCATAGATACAATAGTTATGAACTCAACACCCATAACAAATCTCTATAAATACATAGACGGAGAAAAAATAGGTACAAGATTCAAGACGAATTTTCAAAAGAAACAGGGGGAAAGGTATGACTGACATTATTCAAATCGGCAAAAATGCGGTTGCTTCTGAACGCATCCTTGCAATATCCGAGGAAAGCTCAAGGGTTTCGGCACTAAAAGCGATTGCCTACGCTTTGGAGGACAATGTTCAAAAAATCGTTCAAGCAAACAATATCGATATGCAAAACGCAAAGGAAAACGGACTTTCTACAGCGTTGCGGGACAGGCTTATGCTTAATGAGGAGCGAATTAAGACAATCTCAAAAAGCGTATCGGAAATAGCAATGCGCCATAGCGTTATTGGCTGGGTTATGGAGGAATCCTTGCGCCCTAATGGCTTGAGGATTCAAAAGGTTAGCGTTCCTATAGGTGTTATAGGAATTATTTTTGAAGCCAGACCGAATGTTACGGTGGATTCTACAGCGCTAACACTAAAAAGCGGAAATGCCTGCATATTGCGTGGCGGAAAAGAGGCCATAAACTCAAACATGGCACTTGCCAACATAATGCGTGAAGCGATTTTTGAAAGCGGCTTGCCGAGGGATTGCGTTCAACTGATTGAGGACACTTCAAGGGAATCCGCTAATGCGCTTATGACATTAAATGGCTATGTTGACGTGCTTATACCCCGTGGCGGCAAGGGACTAATAGAGGCAGTGTGCAAGAACGCTACCGTTCCCGTAATCGAAACAGGGGCTGGCACTTGTCATATCTATGTTGACAAGGATGCAGATATTGACATGGCGGCGGAGATTATTTTCAATGCAAAAACCTCAAGACCGTCTGTATGCAATGCGGCAGAAGCCATGCTGATTCATCAGGATATTGCAAAGGTGGCACTACAAAAAATCGCAAAGCACTTGAAGGACAGCAAAACAGAAGTAGAGATTCGTGGCGACAAAAGGGTTTGTGAGATTCTACCCCATGCAAAGCCTGCAACAGAGGAGGATTGGGGCAAGGAATACAATGACTATATCATAGCTGCAAGGGTTGTAGATAGTTTGGAGGAGGCTTGCGAGCATATCTACAACTATGGTACTAAACACAGCGAATGTATAATCACGAACGATGAGCAAGCCAAGAAAGCATTTTTAGCTTGTGTCGATGCTGCGGCGGTATATGTTAATGCTTCTACGAGGTTTACAGACGGTGGCGAGTTCGGATTCGGAGCGGAAATCGGTATTTCAACCCAAAAGCTACACGCAAGAGGTCCTTTGGGACTAAACGAGCTTACCTCATACAAGTATCAAATTATAGGAAATGGACAAGTAAGAAAATGAAATACGGATTTATAGGCTTGGGAAATATGGCGAAAGCGATTAAAAGTGGAATGCTAAATTCTGGTGCTTTTGAAAGCAAGAACATCTACGGCTATGATGTTTCTGAAAATGCAAGGGAAGCGGAAAAGGAAAATTGCGTGGTAGTGGATTCTATTTCGCAAGTGATAGAAAGCTCAGACATTATAATTCTTGCTATCAAGCCACAGGTAATTGAATCCGTTCTTAACGAGCTAAAGGGCAAGAAGCTGAAGGTTATTTCAATCGTGGCAGGGAAAACAACAGCTTACATACAGGGCATTTTGGGAAGTGATAGCGAGGTAGTGCGTGTTATGCCCAACATTAACGCATTTGTGGGGGCGGCAACCTCTGCTTATGTTCCAACCGAAAATGCAAGCAATGAGCTATGCAACGAAACGGTGAAAATTTTTAACACCATAGGCAGTATAGTCCGTTTGCAGGAAAAGCAGTTTTCAGCGTTTACGGCGATTTGCGGTTCTGCTCCTGCATTTACGTATATGTATATCGATGCGCTTGCAAAAGCGGCAGTAAAGGGCGGTTTACCGAGAGATGTTGCGCAAAATTTAGCCGCTGATATGGTAAAGGGTAGCGCAAAGATGGTTTTAGAATCTAAGGTTCATCCAATCGAATTAGCCGACAGGGTATGCTCGCCTGAGGGTACTACAATCAATGGTGTGCTTTCTTTGCAGCAAAACGGTTTTGAGGCGGCGGTTGCCGATGCGGTTCAGGCGGTTATTGATAGGGATAGGGAACTGGGAAAATAGCACGAGGAACGAGGGCACGTTTACTTTTCTTGAAGAAAAGTAACAAAAGAACAAGGTTACAAGCAAACTGAAGTTGTTAAAATATTTGTAGGGCTCGCAACCGCCCACCTTTATACGGGTAAATTCAGCGTTTACATTCACAACCCTCTGTTAATATCGTTTTTGGCGGACGGGCAATGCCCGCCCCTACACATAGGAATCCACTTAAAGACAAGGTAATAGTATCAAAGGAATGCGGTTAGCGTTGCGTGCTTGATTTTGCCTTTTGATTTTTGCTTTTTGCATTCGAATAGTTTTGCTACCAAAACTATTCATTCAGTCCCTTAAACCCAAACCCAAACGCCTCATCAAACGAATTTATTATCACCAAAGCCTTATCATCAATCCTACGCACAACCTCTCTAACCTTATATGTTTGAGATTTTGAGCAGGCACAAACCAACACTTGCTTTTCAAGCCCCGAATACGCACCCTTGCCCGTCATCTGCGTAACTCCCCTGCCCACAACATTTGTTATTTCCTTTGAAATCTCTGCACCCTTTTCGGTGATAATCATCAAGCTCTTGCCCGAGCTTACACCGTACATGATTTTGTCAATTACAATGGTTGAAGTAACCGTCATAACAAGACCCTGCAACACAGCGTCAATTCTTCCGAAAACTAAACCGCCCAAAGAGATTATAACACCATCTATTATGAGCGTAATTTGCCCTATCGAAATATGCGAGCGTTTTTTTCGAATGGATAGAATGATAAAGTCCGTTCCGCCCGTTGACGAGCCACGCATATAAATTAGCGCCAAGCCTATTCCTAAGAAAGCTCCGCCGAAAAGTGCCGCCATTAGTGGGTCGCCGCTGTATTGGGTTAGATGCGGAAAAACAAAGTCGAGCAAAACCGCAACAATTACCATGGTTTTTACGGACTTAATAAAGAACCTCTTGCCCAGAACCTTGTAACTGAACAACGCAATCGGAATATTTAAAACAAGCGTTATAATACCTATGGGTACGCTTTTCAAATAATGGTTTATTAGAATCGCCAAGCCTGTGATTCCCCCCGGTGCGAACTCTGCCGCTTTGGCAAACAGATACACACCAGCGGCATAAATTGCACCGCCAAGAATATCAAACAGAATATCCAGCGCGAGCTCTTTTTTGTTTATTGACTTAATTGCTTTATTCAATTTCTCCCAGCCCTTTCATTTTCCTCTACTTATATGTTTAATAGTGGCTTTAATGACTAATAATATAATGCAATGGCTGTAATTGTCAAGGAGGCGAAAGATAAAGATTTATCTCCGTTTATCGACAATATATTGTTTCAACATATTGACATTTTGTTTTTTGGATGGTACAATAAAATTACTTTACAAGGAATCAGTAGAGTAGGCGTTGTGCGTTAAGTGTCAATTTGAATGGATTATTCTTTTGAACGAAAGGGAGAGTCCCTGCGGTGCAACGAGCCGAATCCGCTACTGCATTAAAGCGTTCAAAACGAACTTTAATGTAGTACAAATACATTGAAGTAAGGAGTTTTTTATGTTTGAACGTATTAAACATTCATCGCAAATTCAGCGCATAACTATATGTGCTATGCTCATCGCACTCGGGGTTGTGCTAAAAGGTGTACTATCTGTTTCATTTCCCATTACCTCGCTTGGCGTAAAATCTATGAATATCGGCTTTGGAATGTTGCCCATTCTGTTGATTTGCGTACTTTATGGTCCGCTGTATGGCTGTGCAGGTGCGCTTTCGTGGGATGTTATTTCCGCATTCGTGTTCCCTATGGGAGGGTTTCAACCTTGGTTTTCGATTTCCGCAGCGTTATTCGGACTGATTACGGGAATGTTTTTCATAAAAACACCGTCTGAAAAATACACTACGCTACGAATATTCACCGCTTGTGCAGTGGGTCAAATCGCCTATTCTGTGATATTCAATACATTTTTGCTGATTTGGCTATTTAATTTGCCTGCTAAGCCGCTATTCATAGCAAGATCGCTTGAAAATCTGATTATGATTCCGCTAAACACGCTGATTCTTTCTTTAATCATAAACAAGCTAAAGGTTATAGATTGATGGATTGTGCCTTTATTGATTCCATAAGGTCGCAAATCCCCGACATAACCGAAATTCAAGCCTATCGCTTTGAGAGGTATTTTGAGTTGCTTATACAATGGAACGAAAAAATTAACCTAACCACGATTACCGAACAAGAAGAAGTAATTCAAAAGCATTTTTTAGATAGCCTGTTGCCGCAAGACTTGATTCCTAAGAACGCTAAGGTGGTAGATGTGGGCACAGGAGCAGGCTTTCCTGCTGTTCCGTTGATGATTATGAGAAGCGATATTAGCGTAACAATGGTTGATTCTCTAAACAAGCGAACAGTGTTTTTGAGCGAGCTGATGAACGCATTACAGCTTGAAAATTCATACGAAATAATCCACGCAAGGGCGGAGGATATAGGGCAGAACCCAAGATATCGAGAAAAATTCGACATCGCCCTAACTCGAGCAGTAGCGAATACAAGCACTTTGTTGGAGTGGACAATCCCCCTGTTAAAGGTTGGCGGAAGTTCGCTTATGTATAAGGCTTCAAGTGCTAATGACGAGTTATTTGCCGCAAAAAATGCACTCGAAAAATTAAAATCGAGTGCAACCATTTATTCATACGAGGTTGAATGGGGAGAACGCGCTGTAATCTCTGCTAAAAAGCTACAGCCTACGCAGAAGCAATTCCCACGAAAAAGCGGAACGGCAAAAAAATCACCGCTGTAATTTTTTGAACACGAAAGTCGGGCGAACACAAGAGTCGCTGCTACTGTCGCAATAGTTCATGCGAGCGAACACAAGCCCCTACATTTTTTGTACGAACATCTCCCCTATATGCTATAGGTTTGCGGGAAGTCTAAAATCACCGTTATTTTTCTTCTTGTGCCTCTATGCTTTGTTGTACTTCTGCTACCTCTGCTACCTCTGGCATAGCTAAACTATGAGCTATTGCAAACACAAACGGCACAACTATTGTAATCGGAAAAAACGCTTCCGTCCAAGGGAACTCATTCAACAAGCTGAACATATACGCTCCCAAATTGATTACTGCAAAGATATATAGCGCCAAAGATATAACCGAAAGTGCAATTTTGATTATATATACGGTTGTGTTTTTTGTATTAAATGCCAAGTACACAGTAATCAAAGCAAGCAATACGAATGTACCAAACATAATTGCATCAGCACTATATATTAAATGGAAAAGAGCAAATGCGATATATGCCAATGCAAGAACGCTTGTAGCAACAATCAGCAACGTGTGTTTTTTCTTAGCAAAGAAAGCATACACAAACAATAATAAAGATGCAAGCGTCAATAACAGCGGAAAGAAGAAATCGGCAAGCGAATATTGCTTTTCTTCAATATATGTTCCGAAAAGAGGACCAAACGAGGTTCTCACTTTTACTACTGCATACACATATAGCACACCAACAACAACAAATGTAAGCGCCAACAGCCCTGCCACCAAACGAGCAACCTGTTTCCAATCAATTTTTGTTTTCATAATATCCTCCTAAAATTTTATATTTGCTCCTGCGTTTCGACTTTTGGAATATCGCTTTCAATCGTCTTTGGGCAGAACACAAGCAGACTTAGCGCAAACGGAATAACAGGCGTTACAAGATAGAAAAAGATAAGCCATTCCCTTGTGTAAGATGCAACCGCATATTGTATGTCAGCAGAAAATTTGTTGACGAAAACCGTCTGCATCACAAATGCAATTACACTTAGTACCTTGCTAAGCGTGTATGACCTTGCCTTGAAAGAATCGAAAATTATGGGCAAATACATTAGCAGTATAACCAAATTAACCCCGAACAACAGCCAGAAAATTCTCTCATAATCGCCTGTTTGCAGAAATGAAAAACCTAAAACGCAAAGTAAAAAGCACGAAACGGCATACAGTATTACACTAACAGAAAGCATACGAGGGCGTTTGAAAAACACCATAATTGCGATAAACACCGCAGTAGCGGTCAACACCAAGGGATAAACAAAATTTGCTAATACATATAGAAACAAATTTAATTCGAATCCATACTCGAACAAATCTATAATAAAGTATTTCATATCGGGTGCTACACCTATAAAAAACACGATTGCACCTACTATAAATGCGAGCGATAGAATACCTGCCACCAAACGGGCAACCTGTTTCCAATCAATTTTCATATTCATACAAGACCTCCAAAAATAATAATTTTGACTTCTATAATATATTATAATATGCGTGAAAGTATTTGTAAAGCATAATTATGAATTTTTTCCAAAAAACTTCTAGTAACCTTGTCATTATTAAACTCTGTGTGAATTTTTATTGCAAAATTGAATATCCTTTACGATTCCCCCACTTGAAATTTCCATAAAATCTTGATATAATAACAATTCGCATTATGGAGGTAGCATACGGTGTCAAGGCAAAAGGCTGCGTCTCTGTATTCTTTGGAAGCGGAATATGGCGACTTTGGCTACAAATTGAGTTGGACAAACAGCGTTTTACTGAGCTATTTAGAGCGCAGACTTTTATCGGATTATCTGCAATCAAAGGGGCTTTGCCTGCTGCGTTTTGGAGCGCTAAACATCACAAGGCTAAGTTTTGATACATCGGTAAAAATATTACACGACTTTTCCTCTCAAATGCTGTCTGTTATTGCAAGCTACGAAGACTTGGATGCACTAAAAACTGCTTATTCTAACGACCCCGAAGCAATTCTTTCAAAAATCGTTTATTTTAAGTCCGATGAAGCTGTAACAAAAGCGATTTTTGAGCTTGGTTACAACGAGATTATTGGAATTTCGAATAATTCCACGAATTTTGAGTTAAAAGCATGGCTTGATTCCCTTTATGACGAGGTTTCGGCTACCTTTTCGCTTAGCTTTGGCTTAGAGGAGAATACTTTACACCCAAAAACCCCTATGAATTTGGTTTTAATGTGCAGAATAAAGGGCGCAACAATGACGCTTTCTGAAGCGCTTATAAGGCTTGGAGATAACTCAAGCATCGAAAAAATAACGGACAATCTGAAGAACTGTGCAAGGTATAGCGCACTTGTAGCAAGGCTTTATAACGAGGGTAATATCAAGGATATTTTGCCACTTGAACCCAAGGACATATTCACCTTTTTATCCGAAACAGAGCTGTATAGCCGTTTTCACATCGCCTGCAACATTCCTTTGCGTTGGCGAAAGCGCAAGGGTAATTTGAAGCTAAGCGTATCGGTTGGCGATAAAGAGGGCATTTTGAGTGCTGATAATCTAATAAGTTTCGATATGAAGCTGTTTTTGAACGGTACGGAAATCTCCGTTGACGAGCTTGAAGAAATACAAAACATGACAGACGAGCTGTTTTTGTTCCGAGACAGGTGGGTTGAACTTTCGAAAAAGGATATTTCGCAGGTACTTTCGGCTATAAAATCGTTCAACAAGCATTTTTCAAACGGAATCGAGTTTTCGCAGGCTTTCCGCTCATTTATATCCCCCGACCAACTACTTAATCGTGATTATGACGGCTTTGAGGTTGAAATAAAAAGCGGTGTTTGGCTTAGAAATATTTCGCATGCGCTATCAACTCCGCACATGTTAGAAAGCGTGGAGCTGGGCAAGAATTTCACAGGAACCTTGCGTCCGTACCAATTAAGCGGACTGAACTGGCTTGCTTTCATGAAAAAACTTGGGCTTGGTGCTTGCCTGTCAGACGATATGGGTTTGGGGAAAACCGTTCAAGTAATAGCTTTGCTTGAAAATATGCGACTTAACAACGAATATCCATCCTTGGTGGTAATCCCTGCATCTCTGCTACAGAATTGGCAAAACGAATTTAGAAAGTTTGCTCCTAAAATACAGTATCGTGTGCTTCACAACTCATTCGGAGAAAGCCGCTTGGGTTCGGAAAGAGTTGATGTTTATATCACAACATACTCCATGGTTTCACGCATTGAGGGAATTTACAACAATGCTTGGAAATGCGTAATTTTAGACGAAGCGCAAGCGATAAAGAACCCTGCAACGATTCAATCACGTGCCGTGAAAAGGCTTAAAGCCGAGCAAAAAATAGTTATGACGGGAACGCCTGTTGAAAATTCTGCACTTGATTTGTGGTCCATTTTCGATTTTCTGAACCCGGGACTTTTAGGCGGCTCACAACGCTTCATGCATAACATTCAAAAGAACGACAGTTCCGAAAGGCTGAAAGAAGTGGTGCGACCATTCATTTTACGAAGGCTAAAAACCGACAAGAGCGTAATTTCTGATTTGCCCGAAAAAATCGAGATGAAGGGCTTTTGTTCGCTGTCTAATAAACAGGCGATGCTTTATAATTCGGTTGTAAATTCGCTGTCTGATGAGCTACTTTCGCTTAACGGTAGCGGAATCGAGCGCAGGGGGCTTGTTCTAAAAAGCATTTTGCGGTTAAAGCAAATTTGTAATCACCCCGACCAATTCACAGATGGCGGTGCGTTTTTAACCGAGGACAGCGGAAAGTTCCAACGCTTAGTAGAGCTTTGCGAATCGATTCGTGATATGAACGAGCGAGTTTTGATTTTCACGCAATTTCGTGAGATGTGCGACCCACTAAACCTTTTGCTGTCGAGGGTTTTCGGAAAAACGGGCTTGACATTGCACGGAAACACAAGCGTTCCGCAACGTGGTGAAATAGTTAGGCGCTTTTTAGAGGAGGAAATTCCCTATATCGTTTTGTCGCTTAAAGCAGGCGGCGTGGGGCTTAACCTTACGCCTGCTAACCATGTTATTCACTTTGATAGGTGGTGGAATCCTGCTGTTGAGAATCAGGCGACCGACAGAGCGTTTCGCATAGGTCAAACCAAGAATGTGTTGGTGCATAAGCTGATTTGCACAGGCACTTTGGAGGAAAAAATAGACACCTTGATTGAGGAAAAGCGTTCTTTGGCGGAAAAGCTGATTGATTCGGATGAGGGCGTGAAGTTGACGGAGATGGGGAATGATGAGTTGATGGAGTTGTTGAGGATGGAGTAGGGAAACATTCTCTATTAACAAAAAGGGTTAATTTCTAAAGACGCAAAGTGTTGAAAAACAGAGCATTGTAATCAAGCTCTCGTTATAATTGAAGATTCACCAAAAAAATGTAGTACCTAATAGCAACTAAAAGTTACATTTCTGTTTTATAGACTTGCCAACTAAAAGTTACAATAATGGCAAACGGGTAGAATGGCGGTTCGCTGAAACTAACAAAAACCGTTGAACGATTTTGCATCCTTAACCCATAATATTGTAGTGGCTTTCCCTGCTTGTTCGCCTGCATAGGCTATTTCAGTCTACACCACTAATAAATTCTAACCTTATTCTTAACCTGAAACTCATAATCGCTTTGGGTCAAGTAAATTATTCCCTCAATTAAGCCAATAATCGAAGGTATGCCTGTCCAACAGAACAGCAAATAAATAATACCCAAGCCCGTTTCGCCTAAGTAGAATTTGTGGATTCCAAGACCGCCTATGAGTATGCCCAATAGCCCTGCCGTAGTCTTGCTTTTTATAGGCCAATTCGGGTCTATGCCTTGTTGTCCATGCGATTGATAATGCGATTGTTGATAATGTTGATTGTATTGCTGTTGGCACTGCTGTTGTTGAAACGATGCACCACACTTAGGGCAAAATGACGCAGAACCGTCCGATGCCGCACCGCAACTCGTACAATATTTTGTTTCCATAAAGTTTTACTCCTTTGCTTAGATTCGTGGGTAAGCTAAGTCTAACTATAAGGAAATATGCGAATTTTGTCAACTCATACTGTGAAAAATCGTTGTTGGAAAATGTAGAGAATGTGCGAATATTATTGTTTGCCTGTTCATACGCTCTGCTGTAGTTTCGAAAATCGATAAGCGAAATTCTATCAGTTTTCTAATAGTTTGCCTATGTCCTCGATTGTGTCATAATAACTGTAAAAGGTAATCCCAAAGCACGAAATTTTAGCAATCCGCTTTTCTCAAACATTTTCAAATCTTGATTGTGGCATATAAATTTTAATCTACAAGTGCGAAAACTAATTCTTGCAAGGACAAAAAACGCCCGAATTTCGAGCGTTGGTAGCGGCAATTGTTTTTGATTCTTAAAGATTGCTAATGCCAATCTACTTGTGTTAGAGCTTTTCGTGTAGTATATTGTCTGCAAAACAAAACCGTTACCGTATTCAAATTTCGTTTCTGTAGTCCAAAAAATAAAAAAACGCCCGAAATTCGAGCGTTGGTAGCGGCGATCCGATTCGAACGGATGACAGGCCGGGTATGAACCGACTACTCTAGCCAACTGAGTTACGCCGCCATAAATGGTTGCGGGGGAAGGATTTGAACCTACGA
>LSQX01074364.1_pt1 | contig 55765 bp, 43 predicted proteins | sample 654561 | NCBI WGS metagenome assembly LSQX01 (sample SAMN04489861, study PRJNA283612) | anaerobic digester metagenome | isolation source: 4 biogas reactors fed with cattle manure at either 37C or 55C with and... | place: Denmark: Kongens Lyngby | collected 2014 | reverse complement strand
CCCCATAAGGAGACACCTCTGGGCAGTGAAAAAGGTGGTACGGTAGAGGATACGCTGGTTATGCTGGCCCTTACCCGTTTGCTGGTACCCGATTGTCTTCTTCCTGCTACCACTGCAATGGGAACGCTGCATCCAGAGGGCAGGGAACTGGCTCTTATGGCCGGTGCCAATGTGGTTATGCCCAATTTATCACCTACCTGGGCCCGTCCTAAATATGAGCTTTATCAGGATAAGATTTGTACGGGAGACGAGGCAGCGCACTGCAGGGGTTGTATAGAAAGAAGAATCAATTCTGTTGGTATGGTAGTTGATATGGGACGCGGTGATCACTGTAATTTTGAACATACTGCTTAGAAACAATGATAATAGTGTACAATTAACAGGCGACATTGTTAAAGGGTATAATATTGCTGTGACATATAAGGCATGAAGAGATACAGAAAATAAATATACGGAGGTATATTTAATTGCCAAAAGACGTTATAGCCTCTAATAATGTAAATAAAGGTGTTTCTGTGCGAAAAGCAAAATTCCTGGAAAATACAGCCTTATTTCGCTGTCCCATATGTAAGAACGAAATGGGTGCCCGTGATTTTAAGAGCATCGTTTGTTTAAAAGGACACTGCTTTGATATAGCAAGGACCGGTTATGTGAACTTTTTACAGAGAGCCGATAAAACAGGGTATGATGAAGGGTTGTTTTACTCCAGGAACATAGTAAGCGAAAGTGGTTTATTCGACCCCATGCTGAGGTGTATAAGCGGCATGATTTCGAGCAAAGTTACAAAATCCAGCGGCAAGAGCGCAATGATACTGGATGCTGGTTGCGGTGAAGGATCCCAACTGGGGAAAATCATAAATGATTTGCATAGTAGTGGTATCGGAAAGGTACAAGGCGTGGGGATTGATATTTCAAAGGAAGGAATAACAATGGCTTCAAAGGCTCATTTTGGAATTATATGGTGTGTAGCCGATCTGACAAATTTTCCATTAATGAATGAGCAGTTTGACGTAATTATTAATATTCTCTCGCCTTCCAATTATGAGGAGTTTGCCAGGGTACTTAAGGATGATGGCATTCTTATAAAAGTCGTTCCCGGCAATAGTTATCTTAAAGAATTAAGAGATATATTTTACGGTGAAGCAAATAAGCGGGAATATTCAAACCAAAAAGTTATAGATAATTATAGCCGAAATTTCAGGGTATTGGATATCCAGACAGTAAAATATAATAAAGTAGTCGATAAAAATGAACTTTCACATATTATAGCGATGACTCCTCTGTCTTGGACAGTTACACATGAAAAAATAGCACAAGCCTATGATGCCGGAATAGACCGTATAACTGCAGATTTTACCATTATAAAGGGTGCAAAAAAAGGGAGATAGAATCTCCCTTTTTACTTGCTCATGCCCTCCTTTATCCAGCCGGCAACCTGGACAGTTCGTTTTACCTGGTGGAATACAGCATCTTTTACATCTTCCACCATTTTGCCGTCTTCGTCCTGTGTTACCGAGGTTCCATATGGATTGCCGCCTGATGCGAAAATTGAATCATCTGTGTATCCGGGCGGTACAATGATAGCTCCCCAGTGCATCATAACAGTGTATATCTCTTTTACGGTACCTTCCTGGCCGCCGTGTGGATTTTGTGCCGATGTCATGGCACTGACCACTTTGTTTGTAAGTTTACCTTGTGCCCATAGTCCACCCTGCATGTCAATAAACTGTTTCAGCTGGGAAGGCATTGTTCCAAAACGTGTTGGTGCGCTGAATATGATGGCATCTGCCCAGTCCAGATCCTCCGAACTGGCTTCCTTGATGTCTTTTGTTGCTTCAATGGTCGCCTTCCATGCAGAACTCCCTTCTATCACTGATTCGGGAGCCAGCTCATGAACTTTGAGTATACGTACTTCAGCACCTGCTTCCCGACCTGCTTCTGCAGCCCATTGTGCCAGTTGATAGTTTGTCCCGGTCATGCTGTAAAAGATAATGGCCAATTTGACTTTTTCCATAGTATAATCCCCCTTCAATAATTTTAGTTTTTGTCTATCCAAAAGTGTTCATTTTTTATACTTATATATTGCTCAATTATTTTATAATCAATTACTGCACCGGATAAACAGAAAAAGAGGTCTTGATATTTAAATGCTGTTTTATCAAGCCTCTTCAGCGTGCAACATAAGTACTATTTTAGCAATAATCATAGATGTAAAACTAATTGACTACACGGGCCGGATTGGTGAAAACCCTTCTTTTAACTTCTCTGAAACCGCCATCGAACTTGAGGTTGAATGATTCTTCCGCATGGATATTGTCAGATGACGATCCGACCATTACGTCAAGGGTGCAATTTTCCAGGCCCAGACGGTAATCAATATTGTGATAGCAAAGGGAATCATACATTATATCAAACTCAACCGTTGCTTTCTCACCATTTTTGATGAATATCCGTTTATAGGCTTTAAGCTCCCTTTCAGGTTGGGTTACGGAAGTAAATCTCTTGCGTACATATACCTGTACCACCTCTTCGCCATCGTACGGACCGTTATTTCGTATGGTTGCCCTGACTGTTATTCTGTCATCATGCTGGGTCATAGAAACATCTTCATATTCAAAGGATGAGTAGCTTAAACCATAACCAAACGCATACAGGGGATTTAAGTCCACTTCAAGATACGTATTGCGCCAGAACTGTTTTTTCCCGCTTAATCGCTGGGAGTAATAAACCGGTAGTTGTCCCAGACATTTCGGCAGGGTAACGGGGAGTCTTCCAGCAGGGTTGTAATCTCCAAACAGCACTTCAGCAATGGCTGATGCACCTTCCATACCCGGCCTCCATGCTTCCAATATGGCATTCATATTCTCGCTTTCATAGGAGATTTCCAGGGGTCTCGCATTGCACAAAACTAAAACAATGGGTTTGCCCAGTTTTTTCAGTTCTTTGAGAAGGAGCCGCTGTTCGTTGGACAGATGTATTTCTGACCGGTCGACTGATTCACCGCTATCGTTTTCCCGGCCCATGCCGCTTGTATCACCGCATACCGCGACTATGACACTGGCTTTGGAGGCAGCTTCCACAGCCTCGTCTATTGAGAAAAAGTCGGGGTCATTATGGTAGTTATATGTATCCTTAAGACCTTCAGCCAGATATACTTTTGTATCCGGTGACACTGTATCCTTTATTGTTTGATAGACGGTTTTAATGTCGTGGAACAGTTTTTCGTAGGTGGTATCTTTCTTTTTGAAGAACAGAGTGCGGGCAATTACTTCTTCTTCGGATAAACCTTCTGAGGTGTAATACATGTCTTCTATATGGGAAGGATAGGAATAATCACTGTATGCAAATTCCTTTTTATTTGCCAGAGGACCTACTACGGCAATACTGTCTATATTTTTTGACAGGGGTAAAATGCCGTCATTTTTCAAAAGCGTCATAGACTGCTGAGCCATTTTTTTAGCTATACTTATATGCTTTTTGGAACACACGATATCGTCAACTGCGTTTTCATCCACATATGGGTTATCAAATAAACCTAATTTGAACTTTAAGGTCAGAACTTTTGCAACAGCCTTATCTACAAGATCCATATCAACCTTGCCTTCAAGACACAACTGCTTTAAGTAGGCTTTATACATGAAATCCAACTCGGATTCAATACCTGCATTAAGAGCTAATGGGACGGTGTCCTCCAGCTTTTCACAGTAATCATGATGATTTTTAATAAGCTGTATACCACCACCATCGGAGATAATTAATCCCTGGAAGCCAAATTTGTTTCGCAGGAAGTCGGTCAGAAGTTTTTTCGATGCATGGCATGGTACATTGTCTATCTCGTGATACGCAGCCATGACACAGGAAGCTCCTGCTTCGCGAATTGCAGCTTCAAAGGGGACAGCGTACTCGTCCAGTATCTCCCGGTCTGTTACATGGATAGGAGCACAGTTTCTTCCGCCATCGCTGATACCCTGTGCAACGTAGTGTTTCAGAGTGGCTATAATTCCCTCCTTAAGATATTGGGATTGTAAGCCGCGTGTATATGCCATGCCACACTGGGAGACAAGATATACGTCTTCCCCGTATGACTCTTCATATCTGCCGTACCGGTGGTCGCGAACGATATCTACCACAGGAGCTAATGCAAACCGTTCACCGGTTGACAGCATCTCTTCACGCACGGCATTTCCCATCTCATAAACAAGCTCATCATTGAACATGGCACCAGCTCCGATATTCTGGGGGAAAAGAGTATGCTCTCTGCTTAAAACACCCGATGTAGCTTCTGTAATAAAAAACACCGGTATACCAAGACGAGTTTCTTCGACGAAATATCTTTGGATTTCGTTAGTCACTCTGGCAATTTCCCTGGGCATCAAGTCGGTGGCACCGCCTACTCTGGATAAATGGCCGCAGCCATGAGGTATGTTTTTACGGGCTTTCTCCAAAGAGATGGTCATGGTTTCCATGTCAGAAATAATATCGCCCATACGTGCTGAAGACAGCTGTGCTATTTTTTCGTCAAGGGTCATTCGGTCAAGAAGATCTTTTACCCGTTCTTCAACAGGTTTAGAGGGATCCTTATAAACCATAATATTTCTCCTTTCGGTTTTTGATGTTCTTTTAACTTAATAATTTTAACTTAATAATAAAGATGAGATTTGAAATGTCTCCAGTGTGATCGAATCGTCATTTAACCACTATCTCCCGGAAGAGAGCGGCCAAGTCTTATTACTATTATACCATTAATCGTAATTCAACCAAAGGGTTTTTCTAAATTATTGATATTTTGTATAATATAGCCTATTTTCTCTGTTATCGACTAATGTTTGGATGAACAAAAGGAGGACTAGATATTGAAGTCTGCTGTATCAAGATTTTTTCACATAAAGGATTTGACCTGTCTCATGGCGAATTATTCTCCTGTATGAGAATACAAAGAAGGGGGTTGTTTCATGTCAATATCAAAAAAAGACCGGGATATATTGAGGGAGTTAGGTATGCAGATTGCTGAGATATCGGCCCTTCCGGTACAACAGGAGACCATAAAACTGTGGGAATCCTTAAACGGTCTTAATCCCGTTCGTCCTATGGTGATTATAGATCAGGTACCCTGGCATGAGATGGATGTGGAGGGAGAGTTGACTTTAAAGACGGAGGATAGTTTCTGCAGGAGTATTGAGACAGCTCTTCGTAGAAGGCTTTATTCATGGAAGCACATGCGGGCGGATATGGTGGTGGAACCATATGTCGATGTCCCAAAAGTCATACGGGGTGCCGATTTAGGTATAAAACCTCTGGAAAACACGGCAGTAACGGATCCCAATAACACTGTGGTAGGACATCAATATATTGACCAGCTGAAAACTGAGGAAGACCTTGAGAAGATAAAAATACCGCAAGTCAGTTTAGATGAAGATGCAACTGCTGAAATAGAAGAAAAGGCACACGATATATTCGATGGAATTCTTGAAGTGCGTATGCAGGGGATTATTCCCAACTTTGCTGTATGGGATCGAATTGTTGAATGGCATGGTGTTGAAAGTTCGCTTATAGATCTTATCGAGAGGCCTGATTTTATTCATAAGATTTTATCCAAAGTTAGCGAGGCGTACCATTCTATGCTGGATCAGCTGGAGGAAAAAGGATTATTGGGATACGGACAGGGGACCGTTCACTGTTCAGGTGCATATACCGATGAGCTTCCTGCTCCCGGATTTAATCCCCGGCGGCCCAGAGCAAAAGATCTTTGGACATACGGTATGGCTCAGATCTTTTCAACTGTATCACCAGCCATGCATCAGGAATTTGAGCTGGATTATGCTGTGAAATGGTATGAGAGATTTGGTCTTGTATATTATGGATGCTGTGAACCGCTTCATAATAAAATTGATATAATAAGGAAAATACCTAACTTGAGAAAGATATCCATGAGCCCCTGGGCAGATCAGGAGTTAGCTGCAGAAAAAATCGGTTTCGATTTTGTGTTTTCACGTAAGCCTAATCCTGCATTTCTTGCCGGGGATAGTTGGGATCCTGAAATTGTAGAGAAAGATCTCCGAAAAACGATGGAGATATGCGTACGCAACGGTTGTCCGGTAGAATTTATTTTAAAAGATATAAGCACCGTCCGTTATCAACCTCAAAGGCTTTGGGAGTGGGCGGATGTAGCTATGAAGGTAGTGCAAGGGTAGTAATTTTTATACTCCGGGAGATGATTTGAAAGAAGCAGTATAATTTTTAAATTGTTTATTGTAAAATTGAGTATAACATCAACAATCTATAGAATCATAGCAGGAAATCCTGTATGATATAGATAACATGGAAGTTTTTCTCAGCAGCTCAAAAACTGTTTAACCAACAAACAATTATTAGGTTTGTTTTGGACAGCTGCACATGGGAAACATAGATAATATAAACAGCTGTTCAGGCTGATATAAGGAGGATAAGTTAAGTTATGTTCAATTATGAATATTTTAAGAACTGTGATAATGAATACCGGTCTGCACCGTTCTGGTCATGGAATGATAAGCTGGAGAAAGAGGAGTTAATCCGTCAGATCCATGAGATGCATAAACAGGGCATAGGCGGGTTTTTTATGCATCCCAGGGGCGGTCTGGTGGACAAATACCTCGGTGAAAGTTTTATGGAGGCTATCAAAGCCTGTGTAGAAGAAGCGGAAAAGCTGGGCATGAAAGCATGGCTGTACGATGAGGACAGGTTCCCCAGCGGATATGCAGGAGGAATGCTAACCAAGGACAACCCTGAGTATGCATTAAGGGTGCTTGAGATGGAAGAACTGCCGTATGCTGAATTGAAGAAGGAAGAAGATATCGTTAAGGCATATCTGTACCGTGGAGAAGGGAACTTTGAACAGATAGATGATCCGGAGGTGCTGGATACTACGAAAATTGAACAGGATGCTGTAATATTCAGAATTAAAAGGATATCCAGGCATCCGGGTTTTGATGACCAGCCCTATACGGATCTTTGCAACAAAGAAGCGGTGGATAAGTTTATTGAGATAACCTATGAAGCATATAAAAAGACGGTAGGTCAATACTTTGGCACCGTAATACCCGGTGTATTTACAGACGAACCCCACTTTAATCCCGGAGGACAAGGTAAGGCCAGGTTGCCATGGCCTGCGAATTTTGATGATGAGTTCACGAAGAAAAAAGGATATGACATTTTTGATCACTTGCCCGAGCTGTTTTTCAATACAGGAAACTATAGGAAGGTAAGGTTTGATTTCTGGGATGTTCTTTTATCCATGTTTGTAGAAGCGTTTACCAAAAACATATACGAGTGGTGTGAGGAAAACAATCTTAAATTTACAGGGCATTTTTGGGAACACGTTTTTCCCGACCCGTTATATAACGGAAGTGTGATGCCCAACTATGAATTCATGCAGGTTCCGGGCATAGATATGCTTTTTAACACCAAAGAAGAAAGGGATCAGTTTGGTAACGTGCTTATTGTAAAAGAAGTTTCCAGTGTTGCCAATCAGCTGGGCAAGGAAAGGGTAATGTCCGAGACATACGGAGCATCGGGCTGGGAGCTTAATTTTGCTGACCAAAAAAAGGTAGCTGACTGGCAGTTTGCTTTAGGAATTAATCTGGTATGCCAGCATCTCGTTTTATACTCCCTCAAAGGTTATAGAAAGAGGGACTTCCCCTTGTCCTTTGCGGATCATCAGCCGTGGTGGAATTATTACAGAATACTGGGGGATTATATAGGCAGAATGTCTTACATAATGTCCCAGGGTGACTTTGTAGGGGATGTGTTGGTGCTTCATCCTTCAAGTTCAACATGGGCTGAGTTTAGTCCAAATCAGGAAAGCAGCCTGTTGGATGAGATAGAAAAATCGGTGAAATCTCTGGTAAAAACCCTTTCCGGAATTCAATGTCCCTTCGATCTTGGCGACGATGTGATCATTCAACGGCACGGCAGGGTTGAAGATGACCGGTTTATCATAGGAAAAATGGCTTACCGAACGGTGATACTGCCATCCATGACGGTTATGAGATCATCGAGCTTCTCTCTGCTTAAGGAATTTGCCGAAGGTGGAGGGCGGATTGTTGTTACCGGTGTTACACCATCATATTTGGATGGGCAGGAGAGCGAGGAGCTTAAGCGATTCTTTGAAAGTGATTTGGTAGTCAGGGTTGCTCCTGATGGACGTACGTTAAAAGAGATATTAGCTGAAATGGGGAATATCATTATTCCTATCGATGAAATAAATGGAAAGGATCCTCATAATATATACTGTCATGTAAGGAAAAACGGCAGCGAAAAAGTAGTTTTTCTATGCAACATAAGCAAGGAAGAGTCATACAATGTGCGCTTAAAACTGGATAAACCGTATTATGTTGAGGAATGGGATCCGGTTACCGGAGATAAAACCGTGCTTATGCCTTATAAATACGAGGACGGGGTTTATATTGACCTGGAGTTTGATCCTGTCGGTTCTCATCTTCTGGTGATAAATACGGATAAACACAGTGCTTTAACTCCCAAAAAGTCCAGTGGTAAAAAGACAGTTGATTCGATATACCTTTCTGAATGGAAGGGTAAGAGGACTGAATACAATTCATTAACACTTAACAGATGCAGCATATCCCTTGACGGGAACACATGGGAGGAAGAGGATAATGTACTTATTATAGATGATGCTCTTAGGGACAGATTGAATTTTGAAAGAGCTCAGATATTTTCCCGTCAGCCATGGATGTATTCCTGTGAAGAAAGGAACAGGGTGTATCCGTTGAAAGCTAAATATGTTTTTAATACAGGGGAACAATTAAAAGGCGAAGTATTTGCCGTTCTTGAATCTCCGGATATGTATAATGTTTACGTAAACGGAAAAGAGGTAAAGTTTACCGGCAGGACATTTAAGGATCGGGCGTTTGCCATGTACAATATAAAAGATGCTCTTGTACCCGGGGTCAATGAGATTATCCTGGACACCGACAGGTACGGGCAACTTATAAGCCTCGAGAGCATATATATTGTAGGTGATTTTAAGGTGGCAAAGGACTCCCGGGGGTTTTTCCTGCTAAACGAGGATGAATGTATTTCACCGGGAGACTGGACGCAGCAGGGATATCCATATTATTCAGGCAGTGTTAAATACTCCACCGGGTTTGAAATTGATGTTGACGGTGAGCACCTGGTTGAACTCGAACTGGGAGATTTCTGGGGAGTTGTAAGCAGGGTTATTGTTAATGGAAACCAGGTGGCTGTTCTGGGCTGGAAACCCTATAAAGTTGATATAACCGGATACGTAAACAACGGCAGAAACAGTATTGAGGTAGAGGTGATAAACTCACTACAGAATTTATTGGGCCCCCACCACTATCTGCCGGTGGAAGGGTTGGTAACCCCCGGATCCTTTTATTGTAAAGAAGATGTGAAATTTGATAAGAGCGGATTTAACGGAGAAGCAGTTGTTAAAATATACAGAGGAGAGTGATGGTAAGGTTTAGCTTGCTGTAACCGGGATGCACCTGTATCATTATTGTTTTTTGTGATAAACTGAAAGATAAGGGGAGGTGTACAATCCATGGGAAAGATCTCTGCTGCATACCTCATGCCCCATCCACCAATTATAATTCCCGAGGTGGGAAGGGGAGAAGAAAGAAAGATACAGTATACAACGGACGCTTTTAATAAATGCGGGCGTCATATACTTGATTTAAAGCCTGAAACAATAATAGTTATTACCCCGCACGGACCTGTTTTCCAAGATGCAATTTCAATAATGTCCGAACATAAACTTTCAGGGAATCTTGCAAGGTTCGGAGCCGCCAGAGTTGCTATGTCCTTTGAAAATGATCTGGAGCTGGTGCAGTCTATAATGGATGAAGCCCAACGGTTAGGCATACCCTGTATCGGAATTGATCGCAAAACAGCTGCGGAGTATGGGATATCCACATCACTTGATTGGGGAGCCACAGTTCCTCTGTACTTTGTAACAAAGCAGTACAGGGATTTCAGGCTCGTTCATATCAGCATTTCTTTTTTATCCTATGAGGAACTTTATGTGTTTGGGACTGCTATCCGGGATGCTGTAGAGTCGCTGGGAAGGCATGTATGTATTATCGCAAGCGGTGATTTATCCCATCGTTTGAAAGAGGATGGGCCTTACGGCTTTCATCCAATGGGGCCAAAACTGGATAAACGGATTATGGAACTTGCGGAAGCCGGAGATGTAGAAGGATTTTTCGCCATGGATCCGGTGATGGTTAATGAAGGCGGAGAATGCGGCCTTCGTTCGATAATAATTGCAATGGGTTCACTTGACGGTTATAATATCAGTTCTCAGGTTTTGTCCTATGAAGGGCCTTTTGGAGTAGGGTATGGTGTGGCCATGTTTGAAAGGCAGGATAAAAACGAAAAGCGGAAGCTGGTGGATAAGCTATATAAAAGGAAGCAGCAGCGTATGGAGAAAGTTCGTGAAAAAGAGGATATCTACGTCAGTCTGGCAAGACGTTCGTTAGAAAGTTATATCCGTACGGGTAAAATCATTGAACCGGATGCGGATCTTCCAGGGGAAATGCTGGAGGAGAAAGCTGGCGTCTTTGTTTCTATAAAAAAGAATGGTCAGCTTCGCGGTTGTATTGGTACTGTTGAACCTGTGAGAGATAATATAGCCGAGGAGATCATCTATAATGCTATCAGTGCCGGTGTCCGGGATCCCCGTTTTATGCCGGTTGATGCGAGTGAGCTGGATGATCTTGTCTACTCGGTGGATGTATTAACCAAACCTGAACCTATTGATTCGGAGGATGAACTGGATCCTAAAAGATACGGTGTGATTGTAAAAAGCGGTGGGCGCTCAGGGCTCCTGCTGCCCAATCTCGAAGGAGTTAATACGGTTAGAGAACAGATAGAGATTGCGCTGCAAAAAGCGGGGATCCGGTCATATGAGCATTATGATTTAGAACGTTTTGAGGTAATACGCCATGAGTAGAAGGTGTGCGGTATGAGGGAGGCATTATTCTATTTCAAAGAAAATGGCAGGATTAGATGCAGGCTTTGTCCTCATAACTGTTTAATAGCCGAGGGCAGGACCGGAATATGCAGGCACAGAAGAAATATAGGCGGAAGATTGAACGCTGATGGTTATGCAAAGGTATCTTCCGTAGCTCTGGATCCAATCGAGAAAAAGCCCTTGTATCATTTCCACCCCGGTAGTGCCATTCTGTCGGTTGGAGGACTGTGGTGCAACTTCCGATGCTCCTTCTGTCAGAACTGGCATATATCTCAAATGGAACAGGTAACAACATATATTGAACCCAAGAGATTGGTGGATATGGCTATAGAATATGACAGCGTGGGGATTGCTTTTACTTATAACGAGCCGGTTATCTGGTATGAGTATGTACTGGATACCGCCCGGTTATGCAAGGAAAAGGGTCTAAAAACCGTTATGGTTACCAACGGGTATATTCAATCCGAGCCATTAAAGGAATTGCTTCCTTATATCGATGCCTTTAACATAGATGTCAAAGCTTTTAACGAAGAGTTTTACAGAAATGTGTGCGGTGGAGATTTGGCTACGGTTAAGCAAACGGTTGAGAAAGCTGCCGGTGAATCCCATGTTGAAGTAACCACGCTCATTATTGAAGGTCTTAACGATGATGTCCGGGAAATAGAGGATTTGGCCCGTTGGTTGGCTGGAATCGATAAAAATATACCATGGCATCTTTCCAGGTATTACCCCGGTTATCGGATGGAACTGCCTGCCACCCGCACCGATGTTATTTACAAGTTAAGAAAGGTAGCCCGGAAATTTCTGAATTATGTTTACATCGGGAATGTTTTAGGGGCAGACAATGATACCTACTGTCCCAAATGCGGCAATAAGGTTGTTGAAAGAGGGTATTCTGTATCAGTAAAAGGATTAAAAGAAGGTAAATGCAGCAATTGTGGATACCCGGTGTCGATTGTTATATGAAATTTGCAGAAAAATCAGAAACGGATCTTTTAATCGTATTTTTGCTGGTATATAATATAGATAATTGGGATTTTTCTAATCTAACTGGTTAGCGGTTAGATTAGTAAGGGGTGGAAGCATGTGGGCATGGCTTTCAAATATCATTTCTTATTTGGAGCCATATTTTCAGTTCCCTGATATATTACTCCATGCAGTTGATGTAGCCATTGTAGCCTATGTTTTGTATAAACTGATGTTGTTAATTCGGGAAACCCGTGCAGAACAGGTTTTGAAGGGCCTGGCTACATTGTTGTTTGTCACATGGTTAAGCGATATTTTAAAACTTAATACTATTTTTATGATACTTAGAAATACTGCTCAACTGGGTGTCATTGCTTTGCTGATCGTCTTTCAGCCGGAGCTTAGAAGAGCTTTGGAACAGATAGGCAGAGGTAAAATATTCGAAAAAGTTGCGTTCAGTCAGAATGATGAAAACATTTCTGCGGTAATTAATGATATAGTTGAGGCTGTTCAGAATCTGGCCAGCGAACAAATTGGTGCCCTTATCGTTATTGAAGGAAAGACAGGGCTTAACGATGTTGTGGAGACGGGAACCAGGTTAGATGCCCACTTAACCCGGGAGTTGCTGGAGAACATATTCGTACCTAATACTCCATTACACGATGGTGCCGTAATAATTCGTGAAACAAGGATAATAGCGGCGGGCTGTTTTTTACCGTTGACAGAAAATCCAAATTTAAGCAAACAGTTGGGAACGCGTCACAGAGCCGCTCTGGGGATATCCGAAGTGTCAGATGCATTGGCAATAATTGTTTCGGAGGAAACCGGAGTTATTTCTCTTGCCAACGATGGAAAGCTGACCCGGTATCTTGATGGAAAGGGGTTAAAGGATATACTGGAAAAGGTATACATAGGAGATAAAGAGCCTAAGCCGTTCAATTTGATTAAATGGAGGTCTAAGGATGGCTAACGGATTTAGTAAGAATCTCGCACTGAAAATAATATCTGTTATATTTGCAATTATACTGTGGCTTGTTGCGATAAGAGAGCAAAATCCTGAAATCTCCAGAAGCTATGACAATATACCTGTGGAAATAGTTAATGAAGCTAAATTTAGGGCTAAGGGACTATCACTGGTATTTGATATATCCGATAAAGTGACTATATCGGTAAAGGGACGGGCCCGTGATCTGGAAAGGGTAGACGTTGAACAGGTAAAATGTTCTCTTGATTTGTCTGTTATAAACGAGCCGGGTGAACATAAGCTGTTTGCAGATATACAAGGACTTCCTACCGGTGTCAGCATAAGACGCAAGCCTGAAATACTGGTCAGGGTGGATAGGCTGGTATCCAAAAATCTTCCTTTGGTACCCGATATCAATGTGGAGCAAGCCTCCGGTTTTCTTGTATATCCATATAAAATAAAACCAGCTGAGACCGTCAGGGTGTCAGGTCCCGAGATATTGATAGACAGGCTTCATCAGGCAAGGGTGGAGCTAGAACTAAAAGACGTAACGTCAACCGTTGAAAACTCGCTCCCCATTACGCTGATAGATGAGGACGGACAGGTAGTGGAGTCAAGATACATCAATGTTGAACCCCAATATGCCATTGTGACCATACCGGTGTATCCTGTAAAGGTTTTACCTGTAAAACCAAATATAGCGGGCACTCCGGCAGAAAACTATGAAGTGGTAGGGGTGGAGGTTTATCCCCTGCAGGTAACCGTTAGCGGTGAAAAATCCATTCTTGACAGTATGCAGTCTATCGGAACCGAGATTTTGGATATAAATGAAGCATCAACGGATGTAAAAAGAACACTGAAGCTGCAGTTACTTGACGGTATAACAATAGCGCAGCCAAGCCCAAAAGAAGTAGATGTTCTGGTACGAATTAAAGAGAAAAATATCGAAAAAACCCTGAAGATAAACAATATTGAGATGATTAACAAACCACAGAACGTTGAAGCTGTACTGGAGACCGACGGTTCCGAGATTGTCATTCGGGGTCCGGTTTCAGTAATAAACAGTATAGATGAAGAAGCGGTTAGATTATATGTAGATGTGTCCAATATTTCCAGGGGTGAGAACAGGTTAAGAATCATGGCAGATATACCGGCCGGCGTTGAGCTGGTAGCTATAGAGCCCAATGAGGCGGTAGTAAAAATAGAGTAGTAATAAAGACCACCTGTACAGGTGGTCTTTTGTATGTTCCTATATAATACGGATTATTTTTTTATCAGAAATATTTACGTACGCCCGTTTCAATTTCAATCTTGGCTCGTAATAGCACGTTATTGATCTCATCAGCTTTCACTGGCTTAAGTATATAATCATAAGCACCTACTTTCATTGCCTGGCGCAGGTAGTCAAAGTAATCGTAGTGGCTTACAATAACATATTTTATGTTTGGCCATCTTTTTTTTGCATTCTCAATAAATGTGATGCCATCCATTTTCGGCATACGGATCTCGGTAAATATCACATGTGGTGAAACATGAGGGAGAAGAGAAAGGGCTTCTTCACCGTTGTTTGCTTCACCAACCAATTCAAAATCATTTTCGACCCATTTGACTTTATTGTCGATGTCACGCCGATCATCGTAATTGCTGTCGACCATCATGACGCGCAAAATCATGGTATCCATCCCTTCTCTCATAGTAATCACATGCATGATTATACCATCTAAAAAATGTATTGAGAAGGTCGATTTAAGTTTTTATAAAATTAATGTACTTTTATAGATAAGACTGAGGTTTTTTGTCTGTTGTCAGACACGGAATAAACACACTTTACAACTATAAAATATTGATTTAACATGTGACATTGTGGTATAATAACAAGGCACAGGCGCCTGTAGCTCAGTGGATAGAGTGTTCGACTCCGACTCGAAAGGCCGTGGGTTCGAATCCCGCCAGGCGCACCAGGACAGTAAACCTTGATGTTTCAAGGTTTCAACGGAAAAAGCCGGCTGTTCGATTTTATGTATGTATTATCGGGTAGCCGGCTTTTTTTATTGCAGTCAGGATAAGTAAACCTGGACAAAAATCTATTGTTACAAGAAAACCATCCCATTAGCAGATGTCAATTACACATGCATACAAATGCTGAAACAATGCTAACATTGTAATCCAGATCAGGAACATATAAAATACTTATATGGCAAGGATTTTTAACAAGTCTTTTTAAGGGGGCTCATGAATGACAGGCAAGACTCAAGAGGGATTATAGAAAGGGGATGTTGTATGAATTCGCGGGAGCGACTTATAAAGGCGTTAAAAGGCGGGATTCCTGACAGGGTACCCATATCAACTTATGAACTTGTAGGGTGGAATTCAGACAGCTTTGAAAACCAACAGGAGTCCTATAGGCCACTCATGGATTATATACGGGAAAAGACTGATTGTATATATATGACGGGTGTTTCAATGGTAAACCGGTATGTGCAGGAGCATACCAGGGTAGAGAAATGGAGGGAAGGGAAGAGTACGTATATACGGGTTACTTTAACCACCCCTAAAGGGGAACTTACAAAGCTGGACAGGATTGACTGTGGGATTAACACTGTATGGCACGTTGAACATTTTGTCAAGGACGATTATGATATCGAAAAATATCTATCCATACCGGATGATCTTGTTCCCGTTGATACTTCCCATCTTAAGAGTATTGAAGAAGCCTTGGGAGATAAGGGTATAATATCGGTGGATATAGCAGATCCCTTGTGTACAGCAGCGGAGCTTTTTCATTTTGGGGATTTTACCGTAAAAGCATATACCGATACAAACACGTTTATAAAGCTTCTTGACAAAATTGCGGAAGAGCGCATGTTCTTCTTAAACGACATGCTTAAAAAAGGAGCCGGTCCATTGTTTCGTATTGTTGGTCCTGAGTATGCTACACCCCCGTATTTGAGTACAGAATATTTTCACAAGTTTGTATGCAACTATGATAAAAAGATGATACAGCTTATCCATGACTATGGAAAGCTGGCAAGAATACACTGTCACGGGCGTATTAAGGACGCTTTGCCTCATATTGTGGAGATGGAAGCGGATGCGCTGGATCCCGTTGAGGCACCTCCTTCAGGGGATATCGAACTGAAAGAAGTAAAAAGACTGTATGGTTCACACTTCTGTATAATGGGCAATATACAGCTCAGGGATCTGGAGACGGCATCCGAAGAAGAAATGAGAAACATCACTATAAAATGCATGGAAGCAGCAAAAGAGGGTGGTGGATTCATAATAATGCCGACTGCAAGTCCTATAAATGTTCCTCTTTCACCGGTTACAGAGAAAAACTACAGGGTATTTATTGATACAGCTCTGGAGTATGGTGTGTATAGATAACAGGCTGTTGTATCTGACCTTATATCATTTATAGTTAGGACGTAATGAAAAAGCCCATGGATGTAAAAATATGAATTCCCCTGTGTCTAATGTAAAAACTATGGTATAATCATTTTAAATAATGTCGAATAAAGGGGTATAAATGTTTGGGTATGTTGAACCTTTAAAGCCGGAATTAAAGGTTAAGGATTATATATGTTTCAGAAGTTATTACTGCGGGATATGTAAGGCGTTGGGTAAGAGATATAATTCTCTCTGCCGGTTTACCGTTACATATGATGCAGCTTTCCTTGCTTTGCTTAATTCTTCAATTGAGGGATGCAAGGAAAACGTACGCTTTGAAAAGTGTATTGCCAATCCCTTTAAGTCAAAGCCGGTGGTAAAAGCAAACCAGGCTGTGGATTATGCCGCCATGATAAACGTTTTGATGGCATACCATAAGCTTCTGGATAACTGGAAGGATGACAGAAACTTTTTTGCTTTGTTAGCCTCCAGGATGATTAAGCCTTTTGCAGACAGGGTTGAAACTGTGTATCCCCGGATATATAAGGCTGTACATGAGTATCTGGACAGATTGCATTCCATCGAGACAGAGGGAATCCTCTCCATAGATCATGCTTCCGATCCCTTTGCAAAACTGCTGTCGCTGGTGATTTCATCATCACAACAGCAGGGGACAACCAGGAGGGTTCTGGAGTGGATGGGATATAATTTAGGGAAATGGATCTACATACTGGATGCCTATTCCGATATAGAAGACGATATTAAATCCAACAGCTATAATGTATTGGTTTTAAAGTACGGGAAAAACAGTTCTGCCTCCCGGATTAGAGATAGTAGCCGTCATGAAGTTGAATTTGTATTGCAGACCTGTTTGGCTGAGATAGGAAAAGCTTACGAACTTCTGGATATAAAGCAGAATGCTGAACTGCTGGAGAATATAATTTATCTGGGGCTGGCCTATAAGACTAAAATGGTGTTAAACGAGGGGGAAGGGAAAGATGAATCCATACAAGGTTCTAGGTGTAAGGCCGAACGCTACCGAGCAGGAGATCAAGGCAGCATATAGAAAGTTGGTAAAGAAATATCATCCGGACAAATTTGCCGGAACCGATCTGGAAGAGGTTGCAAAGGAGAAGCTTCAGGAAGTAAACGAGGCTTACTCTATTTTGATGGGGAACAAATCTGCCGGTAATGAAGCATATTGGAATAATAATAATTCATATGGATATTATGGTGATAGCCTTATTGAACAGGTAAGGGAAAGGGTAAATGCAGGAGACTACGACCAGGCTGAAGCCCTGTTGAGAAATATATATGACAGGAATGCCGAATGGTATTATTTAAACGGAATTATTCTGTGGAGAAAGGGATGGTATTCTGACGCCTATTCCAGTTTGCAGACGGCAGTGAATATGGATCCGGGCAATCAGGAATACCGTAATGCTTTAAGCCTGCTCCATAATTCGTTTAACAGGAACAGACAACCGAACTATTCATACAGGGGGGTACCCGGCAGCAGTTCATCCGACTGCTGCGATATCTGTGCCGCCCTGTACTGTGCTGATTGCCTGTGTGAATGTCTTGGCGGAGATCTTATTTCCTGCTGCTAGGTAGGTGGTGATAAAAGATGATATTCATAAATCATTCGATACCTGTTACTAAAAAAATATCCCTGGGAGGCATATTGGCCGGTTTCATTATGATATGCTTGTTAGCTGCCTCCCTGCTACCGGTGAACAGGTTGTTTTTCCTGGCTTTCAGCTCCCTTTTTGTATCTGTTATGATAGTTAAAACGGATATTTTTTATGCAGTTCTTCTTTATGTGACAACTGCTGCTTTATCATTTTTTTTACTTCCTTTTAAAAGTATTGCCATAGCATATATCACGTTCTTTGGTTTATATGGAATAATCAAATTATTTTGTGAACAGATAAGAAATATTGTTGTAAGCTGGATTGCCAAGTTTGCATCTTTCAATATATGCCTGATAGTTATGTATTTAATGGCCGGCCTTGTTTTTGCTGAAGGCGTTTCATCCAGGCTACCGTTACCATTGCTATGGCTGGCTGCCCAGGCAGGGTTTTTAATATACGACATAGTTTACAGCATGTTCATTGATTTTTATCATAAAAGAATAGAAAGAATTATGAAGAATGTGTTTAGATCATGATCGGTACTTTGCAAGGAAAAATTGCGCGGGCAACCTGTTAAGGTTGCTTGACTTATATTAAAATAGGGCATAAAATTAAAAATGAAAACCATTAAATATTTTCTGCAATTCTATCAGCTGGAATAAAGGCTAACATAATCCAAGCAACATGAAAGCATGTAAATTTGTTATATGGAACAGAACAGGTATGGCATTTTCACTTCATCCGTATAACACTTTAGGCAACATGCAAAGCAGCCAGATGTTACCACATTTAAAATGAAGAGCACTTCTATAGGTGTACGGCAGTTCAAAAAATAATAAGGGAGGGTATATATTATGTTCAATTCTTACAAAATTGTCCTGGGTTTTGCACCTACAAGGAGAAGGATGTATGATGTGGCCTATGCACTGGAAAACAGGAAAAAGATCAAGGAGCGGATCGAGTCAATTCTTTCGGGACTGGATGTGGAGATTGTGGACATAGACTGGCTGAACGAAGAAGGACTCCTTATCGATATAGAAGATGTCCGGAAGGTAGAGGAACACTTTAAACAGAAAAAGGTTGACGCGGTATTTATGCCCCATTGCAATTTTGGTTCCGAAGAAGTGGTCGGTAAGCTGGGGAAAGTTATGGGGAAACCATTTCTTCTGTGGGGACCAAGGGATGAGGCGCCGCCGGCGGAAAGAGGTATCCGGCAGACCGATACCCAGTGCGGACTGTTTGCAAGCAGTAAGGCTCTTTTAAGGTATGGTGTCCCCTTTACCTACATAGAAAACTGCTGGATAGACGATAAAGCATTTGAACAGGGTTTACTGGATTTTATCCGGGTTGCATCGGTTGTTAAGGCATTCAGAAATTTACGCATTGGACAGGTGAGTGTAAGACCGAAGCCCTTCCTTAGTGTAATTGTAAATGAAAGCGAGCTGCTTGAGAAATTTGGTATAGAGGTAGTACCCATAACAGGGGTTGAGATCATCGGTAAAACCAATGAAATATTGAGTGGCCGGGTAGATGAGGTAAAGGCTCTTGTGGCTGATATAAAGGGAAAGATAGACTGCAGCGCGATGGATGACGATTCAATGGATAAAATAGCAGCTTTAGAGCTGGCGTTTATGGATCTGGCCAGGGAACATGAGTGCAGCGCCATGGCCAGCGAGTGCTGGAGGACGTTCGGGCAGGCTTTTAAAATCAGGCCCTGCTTTGTATTCGGGGACTTGATAGACAGAGGACTCATGGTATCCTGTGAGACCGATATAAACGGTGCGGTTACCATGGCAATGCTGAAAGCCGCCAGTCTTGGTAAAACTCCACCCTTCCTGGCAGATTTGACAATCCGTCATCCTGAAAATGAAAATGCTGAACTGTTATGGCATTGCGGACCGTTCCCACAGAGCCTTGCAAAATACCCTGAACAGCGTGAACTGATCCGTTTTACGGGATTCTGGGAACTTAAAGGAGGGGACATAACCGTCGCAAGGTTTGATGGCTGCAGAGGTAAATACAGCTTATTTGCCGGCGTTGGCAAGGGTGTGGATGGGCCTTCTACCAACGGAAACTATGTATGGCTGGAGGTAGATGACTGGGTAAAATGGGAGAAGAAATTCATATATGGTCCCTATATTCATCACGTAGCATGTATACACGGTAATTATATCCCGATTATGGAAGAGGCATGCAGATATATTGAGGACGTTGAGATCGACATACCATAATGGTTAATACCGGTATTGGAGGATTGAATATTGCTCATGATGAGTACATCATAAAACGTGGGTAGGGGTGAACTGTATGATAGAGGTAGTAGGAATAGGAAATCCTATCATGGATTTCCTTATTCATACCAACAAAATTCCAGTGACCAATGGTGTCAGCAGACTTATGGATTATAGCTGGCAGGGAGGAGGGAAGGTTCCTTCGGCTCTGGTGGCACTGGGCAGGTTGGGAGTAAAGACGGGAATTATCGGAGTTGTTGGAGACGATGCTTTTGGAAGGTTTTGTATAGAGGATTTTAAAAGACATAATGTAGATACATCCAGGATCATAGTGGATCCAAACGGTCAGACGTCATTCTGCATATGTTTGTCCGAGGAGGAGACCCAGGGCAGAAGCTTTATGGGCCGCGGCTCCAAATTAAGGCAGCTGACCGTGGATGATATAGATAAGGGTTATGTTACCCAGGGTAAGTTTTTGCACCTGTCTGACATGGGTGAACCAGCCAGACAGGCTGCCCTGTGGGCCAGGGAAAAAGGAGTCACAGTTGTATTCGATGCCGATTTTTATCAGGAGGATATCGAGAAGAATTATGCTGCCATTGATGTGTTCATAGCTTCAGAATTTTATTATAATGCTGTGTTTAAAGATGACAATTATGAAAATAACTGCAGAGCGGTACAGGAGCAGGGACCGGAGATAGTTGTATTTACCTTTGGTGAACGGGGTTCACTGGGGGTTTATGGTAACAAATATTTTGAAGTTCCGGCTTTTTCGGTTAAAGTTATGGATACAACGGGAGCTGGAGACGTTTATCATGGTGCATTTATCTACGGCCTGCTGCAGGGCTGGGATGTAGAGTATACCGCTCGTTTTTCCAGTGCCGTGTCAGCCATCAAATGCACCAGGGTGGGTGGAAGGGCAGGTATTCCTGATCTGCCTACCGTGGAGAAGTTTTTGAAGGATGGAACAATAGATTACACCGAAATTGATCGTCGTGTAGACTTTTACAGGGAATATATGTTTAACATGAAATAGGAAATGGGTTATCAGTCAAGGTTTGTGCGAACATATGTGAGGAGGGTTACTATGAGTAATATTAATGATATACCTGCCAGAATGAAGGCGGCGGTTTTAAGGAAACCTTTTGATATTGTAATAGAAGAGCGGCCGGTTCCTGAAATAGGGCCTGACGAAGTTCTTGTTAAGGTAATGGCAGTGGGTGTGTGTGGTTCGGATGTTCATTATTATGAGAACGGCAGGATTGGAAGATATGTAGTAGAAAAACCGATTATTTTAGGCCATGAATGTGCCGGTATTGCTGTGGCCGTTGGAGAAAATGTTACACGGATAAAACCCGGTGACAGGGTGGCAGTGGAGCCGGGTGTTACCTGCGGAAAATGTGAATTCTGTAAACAGGGCAGGTATAATCTGTGTCCGGATGTGGAGTTCCAGGCTACTCCGCCTTATGACGGTGCTTTTGTCCAGTATATTAGGCACCGGCAGGATTTTGTGTATCCAATTCCGGATCATGTTTCATTTGAAGAAGCTGCTTTGCTCGAGCCCTTTTCGGTGGGCATTCATGCTGCAACCAGGGCAAATATAAAGCCCGGGTCAACGGTAGCCGTTATGGGATTGGGACCTGTAGGGCTTATGGCTATTGTGGCAGCAAGGGCATTTGGTGCAAACAACATAATAGCCGTTGATTTGGAAGAGATCAGGCTGGAAGCTGCCAGGAATATAGGAGCCGATTTTGTAATCAACGCCAGGGAAAAGGATCCGCTTAAGGAAATCTTAAATTATACCGGTGGCAAAGGTGTGGACGTGGCCATAGAAGCGGCCGGGCATCCCAACACCCTTCAAAACGGGCTTGCGTCATTGCGCCAGGGCGGGAAACTTTTGATTATAGGGCTGCCTGCACAGGATAACATCCCACTTAATATACCGGAAATTGCAGATAAAGAGATTGATATATACGGTGTGTTCCGGTATGCAAATACCTATGAAAAAGGAATAGATATTCTATCTTCTGGGATTGTTGATGTTAAGCCCCTGGTTACCGGACGGTATAATCTGGAGCAAACGGCCCAGGCCCTTGAAGATGCCCGCGTAAATAAAGCAAAACATGTAAAGATAATGGTTTATCCCAATGGAATGTAGGTGCTGAGATGGATAGAGACTGTCATATACTGGTATTTGACATAGGAACCACGGGAAACAAGTGTACTATTTTTAAACCTGACGGTGAAAAGGTGTGTGCCCACACTGTCAGTTATGAAACGGTATACCCAAAACCCGGGTGGGCTCAGCAGAACCCGGAGGATTACTGGAACAGTGTGGTGGTTGGTACAAGAGCTTTGCTGGAGAAAAGCAGGATTAGCCCATCACAAATTGCGGTGATTGGTTTAAGCGGGCATATGAACGGATGTATTCCGGTTGATAACGAGGGAAGAGTGCTGTTTCCCAATATTATTCATTCTGATTGCCGAAGTCATACCGAATGCGCAGAGCTTATGAAGATTCTTGATGAGAAAAAATTTTACTATATTACCGGTAACAGGATTGATCCCCATTATACTCTTCCCAAGGTGATGTGGTTAAAGAATAATTATCCTGAAATATACTCAAAAACCCGTTATATCTTAAATTCCAAGGACTATATTTCCTTCAAGCTGACGGGGGAACTGGGATTTACCGATTTTTCGGATGCTTCTTTGACCTGCATGCTTAACCTAAGGGAAGGGAAATGGGCTGAAGAAATGGTAAGCGAAGCAGGAATAGATGTGGGCAAACTTCCCCGGCTGGTTCCATCATCCTATATTATTGGCGGATTATCTTTCCAGGCGGCTGATTTGCTGGGTTTAAAGGCTGGCACCCCTGTTGCGGTCGGGGGCGGAGACGGGGCCTGCGCTACCAAAGGAGCCGGCGTAGTCAAAAAAGGACAGGCATACAACTATATTGGAAGCAGCTCTTGGATATCAACCATTAATGACTCCCCCGTACTGGATGATGGAGAAAGAATATTTCATTTCTTTGATCTGGACGGGGTGAATTACAACGTAACGGGAACGGTACAGAGTGCGACAATTGCTTATGACTGGGTACTTGAAAAAATCGGGCAGTATGAGGTTGAAAAAGCCGGCCAAAGGGGAGAAAATGTATTTGAAATGATCGAAAGCCTGGCAAGAACCTCGCCGGAGGGTTCCAACGGAGTTTTCTTCCTGCCTTATATGATGGGGGAGAGAACACCCCACTGGGATGAGAATACTAAAGGCGGTTTTATAGGGCTTAATCTGTTTCATACAAAAAGCGACCTCTTTCGCTCGGTTTACGAGGGAGTGGCGTACGCCCTAAGAAATGTTCTGGATGTATTTGAGGACAATGGTCTTCAAATTGAAGCCCTTACCCTGCTTGGGGGTGGAGCTAAAAGTGAGTTGTGGAACGAAATTATGTGTAACGTTTACCGAAAGCCGGTGAGGATTCACCGGTTTCCGGGAGAAGCCACATCACTGGGAGCTGCAATAGCTGCCGGTGTAGGGGTTGGTATCTACAGGGGTTTTGAAGAGGCTGCAGAAATAATAGATTACGATCGCAGCTACGATCCGGATCCCGGTGCTATGGAAACTTATAAGCGTTACTACAGGATATACAATATGATGTATCCGCAGCTGAAGCCGATTTACGATGAGATAGCAAAACTAAATGTATGACTTTTTATGATCGGAACAACTGTGGCCGAAAAAGACAAACTACTAAAAGAGGGACAGGTTGACAAATGAAAGGTTTAATATTTAACATACAGCGGTTTTCTATACATGACGGACCGGGAATTCGTACTACAGTTTTTTTTAAAGGATGTAGTTTAAGATGTTTCTGGTGCCATAACCCCGAGTCAATTCATCCGCATCCGCAAATCCAGTTATTCCTGCAGAAATGTATCGGATGCGGGAAGTGTTTTGAGATCTGCCCTGTTGGGGCTCACTGTATGATAGACGGGGAAAGGGTGTTTTTAAGGGAACTATGCAGGAATTGCGGAAAATGTGCAGAGATCTGCTATGCAGATGCACTGGTTCTTGCGGGGAAATGGCTGACGGCACGTGAAGTAATGGATGAGGTTGAGAAAGATAAGCCTTTTTACGAAAATTCTGATGGCGGTGTTACTATATCGGGAGGAGAACCCCTGCTGCAGGCAGATTTTGCACGGGCATTGCTTGAAGAGTGTAAAAAGGAAGGGCTGCATACGGTAGTTGATACTGCGGGAAATGTGCCTTGGGAGGCTTTTGAAAAGGTGCTTCCATTTACAGATCTCTTCCTCTATGATCTAAAGGCGGCCGATGAAGAGTTTCACAGACAGGTTACCGGAGCCGGTAATGCCAGGATACTGGATAACCTTAAAAAGCTTGCAAATAGCGACAAAAATATATGGATACGGATTCCGATTATTCCCGGTGTAAATGATAAGGTGGAAGAGATGGAAAAGCTCCTGATGATTATAAAAGAATTAAAACAAATAGAGTATGTGGAACTCCTTCCTTTTCATCGACTGGGGGAAGGGAAGTATACCAGTTTGGATATGGAAAATTTGGCAAAAGGATATGAGCCGCCACGGGATGATTTGATGAACAGGCTGGCAAAGGTCTTTATAGATAAAGGTATCAGGGTAAAAAAAGGGAATGAATAATACTTAAGATCCAATGCTTATCGGAGGTTGAGGGATATGACCGAAAGAGTACAGAGGCTCAGACAGCAGAGCCTGGAGGCAAAGCCATATATTTCAGAAGAAAGAGCCAGGTTGGTGACTGAGGCGTATAAAAAGTATGCCGGAACTGTATCTCAGCCGGTCCTTCGTGCCCTTGTGTTCAGGCATATCATGGAGAATAAGGCTATTTACATTGGTGAAGGTGAATTAATTGTAGGTGAGAGGGGGCCGGAACCTCTTGCCACCCCTACTTACCCTGAACTGTGTTGTCATACTATCGAAGATCTGGAAATCATCAATAACAGGGAAAAGATTTCTTTCGCGGTAAGTCCTGAAGTAGAGAAATTATATGAAGAGGAAATAATTCCGTACTGGAAAGGGCGGACCATGCGGGAGAAAATATTTAATTCCATGACACTCGAATGGCTGGATTGCTATGAGGCCGGTATTTTTACCGAATTTATGGAACAACGGGCACCGGGGCATACCGTGGCTGACGATAAGATCTACTACAAAGGTTTCCTTGATTTTAAGGCTGACATTCAAAAAAGCCTGGAAAAGCTGGACTACTTTAACGATCCCGAAGCCTATGAAAAGCAGGAACAGTTAAAGGCAATGCTCATATGTGCTGACGCCATTATTTGTCTGGCTCAGCGTTATTCCAAAAAAGCGCAGGAGCTTGCCGGGCTTGAAAAGGATCCTGTAAGAAGAGAAGAGCTTCAAAGGATAGCACGGATAACCTCAAGGGTCCCTGCCCATGCTCCGGAAAACTTCTGGGAAGCCCTGCAGGCTTACTGGTTTGTCCATATTGGAGTGATTACCGAGCTTAACACCTGGGATTCCTTTAACCCGGGAAGACTGGATCAGCATCTGTATCCATTCTATAAAAGAGATTTGGAAGCGGGCAGGATTACACCCGAGTTTGCCAAAGAACTGCTGCAGTGCTTCTGGATCAAATTTAACAATCAGCCGGCACCTCCCAAGGTTGGTGTAACCCTTGAGGAAAGCGGTACCTATACCGATTTTGCAAACATAAATGTAGGTGGTTTAAAAATAGATGGTACCGATGGTGTGAACGAGGTTTCGTATATGCTGCTTGATGTTATTGATGAGATGAAACTGTTACAGCCCAGTTCCAACATTCAGCTGAGTAAAAAGAGCCCCGACAGGTTTTTGAAACGGGCTTGCGAGGTTATAAGAAAGGGTTGGGGGCAGCCATCGGTATTCAATGCAGATGCGGTGGTCGAAGAATTACTCCGACAGGGCAAGTCAATTGAGGACGCAAGGTGCGGAGGTACCAGCGGCTGTGTGGAAACGGGAGCTTTTGGAAAAGAGAGTTATATCCTCACAGGATATTTTAACCTTGTCAAGATACTGGAGGTAACCCTTAACAATGGTATTGATCCCAGGACGGGTAAAAGGATCGGTCTTGCAACGGGGGATCCCACAAGCTTTAAATCCTATGATGACCTGTTTAATGCGTATAAAAAACAGCTTAACCATTTCATTGATATAAAAATAAAGGGAAATAACATTATCGAGAAGCTATATGCTCTGTACATGCCTGCCCCTTTTCTCTCCATCATTATAAGCGATTGTATAGAAAAAGGTAAGGATTACAATGCAGGAGGAGCGCGGTATAACACAACCTATATCCAGGGAGTGGGTATTGGCAGCATTACCGACAGTCTGTCAGCCATAAAATATCATGTGTTCGAAGAAAAGAATCTGGATATGGCAGAGCTGCTTGAGGCATTAGGGAAGAACTTCCAGGGCAGGGAAGATATCCGGCAGCTGCTTTTAAACAGAACGCCGAGATATGGAAATGATGATGACAGGGCCGATGAAATTATGAGAAGTGTCTTTAACGCCTATTATGACACTATAAACGGAAGGAATAATACCAAGAACGGTTATTACAGGATAAATATGCTTCCTACAACATGCCATGTGTATTTTGGTTCGGTTACAGGGGCTACTCCCGACGGCAGAAAAGCAGGTGTGCCCTTGTCGGAAGGAATTTCTCCCGTTCAGGGTGCTGATAAAAAGGGACCTACAGGTGTTATCAAATCGGCAGCTAAAATGGATCACTTAAGAACCGGAGGAACTCTTTTAAATCTTAAATTCTTCCCCGGCTTGCTTGAGGGTCAGGAAGGGATTGACAGGCTGGCCAGTCTTATAAGAACCTATTTTAGATATGATGGACATCACATTCAATTTAATGTGATCAGCAGAGAAACCCTGATTGATGCCCAAAATAACCCAGATAAACACAGAAATCTTATCGTACGGGTGGCCGGCTACAGTGATTATTTCTGTAATCTTACCCCCGAACTGCAGAACGAGATCATTGCCAGAACCGAGCATACATCCTTTTAAACCAGATGGTTTTTTATTTATTAGGAGGTGTTTGCTGTGAAATTAACCCCGCTTCATAGTGTTGATATGCAGAATGTGGAAATAAAGGACGGGCTGCTGGGGCGTATACAGGATTTTATAGTAAATGAAACCATTCCCTATCAATACAGCATACTTAATGATGAGGCGGAGGGGGTTCCCAAAAGCAATGCAATAGTCAACTTCAGGATAGCGTCAGGGGAACAAAAGGGAGAATTTTACGGGATGATATTCCAGGACAGTGATGTGGCAAAATGGATTGAAGCGGCAAGCTACAGCCTGCTTTTAAAGCCGGATCCTGAACTGGAAAAAACTCTGGATGAGCTTATCGATCTGATTGGCAGGGCTCAGGAACCGGACGGTTATCTCAATACATATTTCAGTATAAGCCAGCCTGATAAAAAATGGGTAAACTTAAGGGATTGGCATGAGCTTTACTGTGCGGGACACATGATGGAAGCCGCCGTGGCCTACTACAGGGCAACGGGCAAAACCAGTCTTATCGATATAATGAGTAAATTCACCGATCACATAATGACAGTTTTGGGACCCGAACCGGGGAAAAAGAAGGGGTATCCCGGACACCCGGAGATAGAACTTGCTTTGGTTAAGATGTATAAGGTAACCGGCGACGAAAAGTATTTAAAGCTTTCAAAATTTTTCATTGATGAGCGTGGGACAGAACCTCATTTCTTTAAGATGGAAGCGAAAGAAAGAAATGAACGGGAGATATCCACCATGGGCGACAGGGGTGAGCTGGGATACAGATATTGGCAGGCTCATCTTCCGGTGAGGGAGCAAACTACCGCTGAAGGTCATTCAGTCAGGGCAATGTATTTGTATGCGGGTATGGCTGATATAGCAAGGGAGACGCAGGATCAGGAACTCTTTGATGTGTTGAAAAAACTGTGGGACAATACTACGAAAAAGAGGATGTATATAACTGCTGCGATAGGTTCCCAAAGCTATGGTGAATCCTTTTCCTTTGACTATGACCTGCCTAATGATACCGTGTACGGTGAAACCTGTGCATCCATCGGCCTTGTGTTTTTTGCTCACAGGATGCTTCAACTGGATCCCGACAGCAAATACTCTGATGTGATGGAGAAAGCAATATATAACGGCATATTAAGCGGTATATCCCTTGATGGAAAGAAGTTTTTCTATGTAAATCCTTTAGAGGTGCATCCGGAGGTATGCGATAACAGGAATGATCATAAGCATGTAAAAATACAGCGTCCCGGCTGGTATGACTGCGCGTGCTGTCCTGCCAACGTCAGCCGGTTCTACACCTCAATCGGTGATTATATGTATTCTGTTTCCGATGATGGTGAGATATATATTCATCTTTTTGCCGATAACAGTGCGGATATACCCCTTGGTGACGGAAAGGTTGGTCTTGATGTTAACACCCGTTATCCATGGGATGGGGATATATCGATTAAAGTAAACCCTGATTATTCGGGCGAATTTACAATAGCAGTGCGTGTTCCATCCTGGTGCTCGGATCCTTGTGTGAGTGTAAATGGTCACCCAATAGATATAGATAAAAACCTTCAAAAAGGTTATGTGAAGATAAAAAGGCTATGGAAGCCGGGTGACAAAATTGATGTATGTTATCCCATGAAGGCAAAACTGGTACGGGCCAATCCAAAGGTGCGCGAAAATGCGGGAAAAGTTGCTGTACAACGTGGACCTGTTGTATACTGTGTGGAAGAAGCAGATAACTATAAAGGACTGCACAATATTGTAGTTCCAAGGGATGTAAAATTTAATGAAGTATATGATGAGGAATTCTTAAACGGAGTGGTTGTTGTTAATTTTAAGGCGTATTATCTGGAAGATTGGGATCATGACCGGATATACAGTTTCAATGAAAACCGATATAAACAGGTGGAGGTAAAAGCAATTCCATACTACACATGGAGTAACCGGCAACCCGGTGAAATGATGGTGTGGTTGAGGGAGGAGACCTGTTTTACAGTTTAGAGGAGTTTTAGTTTTTCGTAAGGGCAGGGGTTAAATCATATGTTATGTATATGGTATGAGGAGGTGCATGCTGATGGATGTCAGGGAAAGAATTCAAAGACTTCGGCAAAAGATGGCAGAAATGAATATGGATGCATATGTTATACCCAGTTCTGACCCTCACATGAGCGAGTATGTGGCGCCCCGGTGGCAGAGCAGGAAATGGCTGTCGGGTTTTACCGGCTCAGCCGGAACTTTAGTGATAACCAGGGATACAGGCGGTCTGTGGACCGATGGACGGTACTTTATACAGGCTGAAGAACAGCTTAAAGGGACCGGTATAAAGTTGTTTAAAATGGGGATGCCGGGTGTCCCCGACTATATTGAATGGTTAAAACAAAGCCTTCCGGAAAATAGCCGTATTGGAATATGCGGTGAAGTATTTCCTGCCTCCAGGGTCAGGGAAATGGAGAACAAGCTTTCACAGAAAAGAATAAATATCATCAAAGAATATGATCTTGTAGACGATATATGGGAGGATCGGCCATCAGCACCCAGTGAGCCTGTATTTAATCATGACGTGGCATTTGCAGGGCTGACTGCAGCCCGGAAGTTGAGCAAGGTTCGTGAAGAGATGGCTAAGAAAGGTGTTAACTACCATTTGATATGCAGTCTGGATGATATTGCATGGCTGTATAATATTCGGGGCAGCGATGTGGCTTATAATCCGGTTGCAATGGCCCATGCGCTGGTTTCAGATACCCGGGCATGGCTTTTTATAGACAGGAGCAAGGTTTCGGATGAAGTAAGGAGTACACTGGAGGATAACGGTGTAACTGTGGAGGATTACGCGCGGGTATATGATTATCTGGCCAAATTAAAGGATAATGATAAAATACTTCTTGATCCTGACAGAACCAACAGTTGGCTTTACGATGCGATAACCGGTGAATGTATAAAGGTTGAGGATACAAATATAACAACCCGGTTGAAGGCAGTAAAAAATGAGGTGGAGATAGAAAATCTTAAGAAAGCCCATATTTCTGACGGAGTGGCCATGGTAAAATTCCTCTACTGGCTGGATTGCAATTTGGGTAAGCAAAAAATTACCGAGATTACTGTAGCGGAAAAACTGGAGGAATTCAGGCGGCAGCAGGAGAACTTCATAGGTCCCAGCTTTGCCACCATTGCAGCTTATAAAGATCATGCAGCCATGATGCACTATCAGGCTACCGACGAAACCTGTTATGAACTGGATCAAGAAGGTATGCTGCTTATCGATTCCGGCGGTCAATATCTGGGAGGAACAACCGATATAACCCGTACAATAATTTTGGGATCAATAACCGATGTGCAGCGCAGGGATTTTACGCTGGTCCTTAAGGGACATATTAACCTGGCAAAGGCAAGAATGCTATACGGGGTTACAGGTTCCAATGTTGATATACTGGCAAGACTGCCTATATGGGAAGTTGGTATTGATTATAAGTGCGGTACCGGTCATGGGGTAGGATATTTCCTCAACGTACATGAAGGTCCACAGCGTATGAGCCAGGTTCCAAACACCGTTAAACTGGAAAAAGGTATGATTATAACCAATGAACCTGGGATATATATTGAAGGCCAGTATGGTATCCGTACAGAAAACGAGATGCTGGTGGTAGAAGACTGTGAGACCGAATTTGGAGAATTTATTAAATTTGAGCCGGTTACCTATTGTCCCATCGATCTTGACGGAATCGATGCCGATCTTTTAAGCGATGATGAGAAAATATGGCTCAATGACTATCATGAAATGGTATACCGGATTTTGTCTCCGTTCCTGGAGGAAGATGAAAGAGAATGGCTGAGAAACGAGACAAGATCGATATGATGGTTTATGAGTAGTGCACAGCAAAAAAGCCATGGAGTATTTATTGATATCCCATGGCTTTTTCTATTATAATCAACCATATATTTATAGATATCTATTTCATGCCAAACATTTCTTCCTTCAGGTCCAGGTAGTAGAGATAGTCTTCTTCCTTGACATTGGGTGGACATCGGTGGTCACAGAAGGGAATGTATCCGCCTCTTTCCACAAGTGGTATAAGGGTTTCAAGATAGGCTTTTATGGCATCTTTCCCTTTGCCGAGTTCAATTTTGTCTACCCCTCCCATGATCCTTAATTCCTTTCCGTACTCGTCCAGCAGTTCTTTAGGATGACTGCATCCATTGACTTCAAAGGGGAACAGGCAGTTGATTCCGCCTTCAAGGAAATAGGGTAAGAGGGGTCGAACGTCACCGTCACAGTCGGTGTACCATATATCTATACCGGCTTCCTTGAGTTTTTTATTGATTCGTTTATAACGTGGAACTACAACGTTTTTAAAAAAATCTACCGATACTATTGGTCCGTTTTTAAAACATATATCTTCCCAGCCGGAAGCAAAATCAAAATCGAAGTGGGGCAGCACCTGATCCAAAAAATCTTCCACCAGAACGCAGCAGGTCTCTACCATATCCTCTACCATGTCGGGGTAGTCATAACAGGCATATGCCAGGCCTTCAAATGTCAGCATATCACGTATTTTACCAATCATGGAACCCGTATCTACCCCCAGAGGATAATCCCTGTCCGTAGGATGAATTTTTTTGAGCGCTTCAATATCCACTTTTCGAGCCGGATCATCTCTTCTGAAGCGTTCTTCCTTGCATCTTTTCCAGTCCTCGGGTGTTACAATGGATGATTTAATGAAATGGGGGATGGTATCATGTCCGTCTTTTGGGACCTCTGCAAGGAGCCCGTCTTCGTTGATAAGTATTTTACTGGTTGGAGTTTCATCTACAACACGTACTTCAAAGGGAGGAGACATCCAAACATTGCCTCTTATGACCTCAATTCGATCAAAATTAAAGAAAATATCGGCTTCACGGTTATTTGTTATACCGTTTTCCACGAATATTGACCATTCTTTGAAGTTTTCGTCCCAGTAGCCAAATTCCATATTGAAGCACCTGTCAATGGGTTTGTAATGCATCTGGGCATTAAATCGTTCCCGGTCTGTCATAGTACCTTTCCATTTTGGCCGGCAGGGTTTGATGCTCACTGGCTTTTCCTCCTTTTTCTTTTTTGGGTTCCTCTTTTTTGTTATTATAATGTTTACATACTTATTTTGCAATAAAAGAGAAAATACAGAAAGCTAATTTTTGTTACATCTCATTTATATGGGAATCCTTGGTATACCGGTTAGCGTAGCAGCTTGCAGCATAGCTTTCAGGCTTAATTTTTGGTTCAAAAGCAGTACTTTTAGCCATAGCCACCATTTCATTTATTAAATCCCTGGTGGCACCTCTGGTACCTATATCCAAATGAAATTCAAAGTGTATATCCCCTGAACGGCCGGAATGCTTTACCAAGCATTCAATTATTCCTTCAATTCTTTCATCTGTAAACAATGATGCAATTTCCAGAGTTCTGGCAGTTTCATAATATATTTTTTCTCTAAGGCTATGAATAGGTCTTGGAATAATATGTTTTGTGATGAAGCCAGTAGCGCCCCTGCCAATTCTGTGAAGATGAATTGCTGTGACAAACAATGTTTGCTTGCAGACCTGAGAGTCCGTACCTATGGAAAGACGATATTCGAAATATGGGGCCTGCTTGATAAAGCTGATAATATGTTCATATACCTGGTCAAAGGCCAGATGATGATACTTCGAGTTACTGAAAACCAAAGGATGCTGCTGTGGCGCTATTTTTGCTGCTCCGGTTTTAATGATAACCACTCCCCGTATATCAATCTTATTGTTAATTATACATCAAACCAGCCAAAAATCATAGGCCGGTCAAAAAATTATCTTTAGTTTTTCTTTATTTCTCAGATAAAATATGCTAATATTTGATATATAACCGTAAATTTTGTAGAAAAATAAGCTATGAAGGAGTTTAGAGATTCTTGTTGATTCGGGTAAAGCGTCCAGTTATTTGGATTACCTTTGCCTATATCATCGGAATTTTAGTTGGAGTTGCGGTAAATAAAAAGTTTGTATTATTATTTTGGACTGCTGCCTTTTTACTGAGTTTGGCGGCATGGTTTTCGGTTAACAAAAATGGTTCCGGTTTTATCCTGATAATGGTAGCTTTTGGACTGATGGGCATCATAACTGCGCAAACAAGTTTGAACGTTAAGAATCCGCTTGATAACTTTACCGGCACAAGCGTGAGCATTAAGGGACAGATAGTAGATAGCCCCAGATATATGGATGGGCGGGATGTTTATGTAGTAAATGTGTTCTCTGTGGCCGGACGGGACTGGCAAATGGACGTAAAAACCAAGGTTCAGGTAACCGTCTATCACAATGCTCAACCAGGTCAGAGGATACGTTTTTACTTCGGGGACATTGTAGAAGTCAGAGGGTTACTGCAGCAGCCTCCGGGGCAGCGTAATCCCCGTGGTTTTGATTACAGAGCTTATCTGCAGAGGCGTGGTATTTTTAATACCATGGTGGTGGATGAGTATGGTATAAGAAAAACAGGAGTTGCCAGGGTATCTGTTCCTCAATCCTGGCTTCACACCTTAAGAACCCGGGCCGGGAAGGTGCTGGACAGCAATGTCGGTGGACGTGAAGGGGAGCTTTTAAAAACCATGCTGCTTGGGCAGAAGTGGCTGCTTCCCGTACAGATCCAGCAGGATTTCCAAAAAACCGGGTTATCCCATGTACTGGCCATATCAGGCCTGCATTTAGGGTTTATATTAATGGCGCTGAACGGAATTGTTCGGCTTCTCCACCTGACAAAAAAACAGGCTTTTGTGTTTGTAACTGGTATCTTAAGTCTGTATTGCGCACTGGTAGGGGCTGCTCCGTCGGTAATGCGTGCTACCATTATGGCTGTATTGGTTTTAGGCAGCAGGGTGGCAGGACGGCAGTCGGATACGCTTAACAATGTTTTTGCAGCTGCATTGTTAATATTGCTGTTTCGCCCTATGGACTTGTTTGAGGTAGGTTTTCAACTTTCATTCGGGGCTGTTATAGGTATAGTTTTCTATTACAGGTACTTTGAAAATATATTAAGCTTTTTACCGGGGAAGATAGCTTCAGGTCTGTCGGTTACCATGTCAGCCCAGCTGGGAGTATGGCCCCTTATTGCCTATTATTTCAACACTTTTTCAATTATTGCCGTACTTGCCAATCTGATTCTGGTTCCTCTGTCAGGGTTTTTAGTCATGCTGGGGTTTGTAATGATAACAGGAGCTATGGTTATACCGGTTTTAGGCAGGCTGATGGCTCCTTTGATAAAACTTCTCTGTGCTCTGCTAATAAAAGGCAACGAAATTTTTGCTGCTTTGCCCTGGACCTTTGTTCGTGTTATTTCGCCGTCGCTTATTTTTATGACATGCTATTACCTGGTATTTTGGTTCCTGTCACAGAACAGGCCTTTGGGTATCAGATATCCTTTGCTATGGTGCTGCGGTTTAATCATAGCGGCATTAGCAGTGAGCATATTAGTTCCCATTATAGACAACGATCTGTATATAGTCTTTCTGGATGTCGGACAGGGTGATTGTATATATATCCGGACACCTGATGAAAGACATATTTTGATAGACGGGGGAGGTAAACATTCAGCCGGTTATACGGGGACATTTGACGTAGGAGAAGATGTTGTAGTACCCTTTTTGTTAAAGAATGGTGTTTGGAATTTGGATCTGGTTGTTATGTCTCATGCCCATAATGATCATATAGAAGGGCTGGTATCAGTACTTGAAAGCATTCCGGTTAAAGCGTTTATGGAGTATCCGCCGGGTGAAGACAATGAAAACTATGTCAGGATAAAGGAGCTTGTAGCAAAAAATGGTATCCGGAATATATATGCTCATGAAGGGTTTTCATATAGAATTGGTAAAGATGTATGGCTGGAGGTTATGTATCCTCCCAAGGAGCCTGAGAAGGTGCAAACTCTTTTAAGCAAAGGTGACAACAACAGATCCTTGCTGCTGCTTTTACGGTATCAAGGTACCGGTGTACTATTTACCGGTGATATAGAGAGCGACGTGGAACAATATCTGGCTCCTGAATGGAACGGTAATGTGGATGTATTAAAGGTGGCACACCATGGCAGTAATACCTCAACTGCTGATGAATGGCTTGAAGCTGTAAAGCCGCAGCTTGCCATAATCCAGGTTGGCAAAAACAGTTTTGGACATCCTCATTCTCAGGTGCTGCAAAGACTGGAGCAAAGGGGTGTCAGGGTTCTGCGCAATGACCATCATGGTGCGGTTATGGCATCGTATCGAAACGGGCAATGGCATGTCAGGGTAATGGTTAATGAACCGTTGAGATAGAAACCTGATGAAAGGAGCTGATGTTCATGAAAAGTTACAGAAAAGAACTGTGGTTTGAGGTAAACAAAAGGCGGGCCTTTATTAATATAACCGATACATTGCAGGACTGCGTCAATGAAAGCGGTATTAAAGAGGGATTGCTTTTGTGCAATGCCATGCATATAACGGCCAGTGTGTTTATAAATGATGATGAACCGGGCCTTCATCAGGATTTTGAAGAATGGCTGGAAGGCTTAGCTCCCGAAAAGCCATATTCCCGATATCGTCATAATGTGTTTGAAGATAACGCCGATGCTCATCTGAAGCGGACTATAATGGGCAGGGAAGTGGTTGTAGCAATTACTGACGGTAGGCTGGATCTGGGACCGTGGGAACAGATCTTTTACGGTGAGTTTGATGGAAAACGGAGGAAACGGGTACTGGTGAAAATCATAGGAGAGTAGCCGGCTGTTAAGACATGACTATGCAGGGAAAGCTTAAGATGAAACCCTTATCACTGGATCATGAAGTTGGAGGGGAGGGCAGTACGTGGCTTTATTCGCGAAAAACCGTAAATGTATTGGATGTTTTATAATCCATGAGACAAATGGCGGCTGTGACGGGGATGATACCTTGGCTTCTTATATGGAGAAACAGGGCTATGTAACTTATTGCTGTACTCCGGCAATGAGTTTTGATTCCTGGAACGGTGTGAATCCCAATATCTATATTGAATGGCTGGACTATGCTGAAAAAAAGCTTGTTGAATTTATGAAAACCTGTTATACCGTTGTCATTATCGGGTATTCTATTGGAGGGTTGATAGGGATTCATTTGGCTGAGAAATACGGGGTTGATGCTTTGATAACCATAAATGCTCCAATATTTATTTCAGATTTTAGAAGGTTTGTTGATATGCTGCGCTGTGAGCTGGGGGAGAAAGGCCATTCCAAAGCAAACCGTATGGTTATATCAACTTTATATAATCTGTTTAGCTTTAATAAGCTGGTTAATCAGGCAAAAAGGAAGCTGAGTAAGCTTTATTGCCCTCTTTTGGTTATTCAAAGTAAAAGGGATAAGATATTTAACTGGTCCGGTGCCTATTATATATTCGATAATGTTTCCAGCCGTAAAAAGGAAATTCAGTTTTTTCCAAAGTCTGGGCATTACATATTGAATGATTCAGAGAAACAACTGGTTTTTATCCGTGTTCATCAATTTGTCGAGAAAGCAATGGAAAGCAAGTTGTTGGTAGAGGGATACATATAAGCGGTTAAAATACTGAGTGATGCAACCGTTTATTGAAAATATATTGTTTAATCTGTATCAGTAATAGGAAGGAGTATGAGACACATGAAGAGATTTGAAGATAATAATTGGAAAGAATCAATGAGAATACGTTTTGATTTTAATAATATGATGTCCGATATGCTCGGGGAAGAATGGGGGATAAGCAAAGCCCAAATTACAGCACTGGAGCAGTAAATTAAGGCTGCCAATGAAAAACTTAACCATAAACGAAAGATTGGTAAGACCCAATGGAGGGAACTGCCCTATACACAGGAGGAAGTGGTTAAGGATATACTGGCTACCGCTGACGGGGTAAGGCAAAAATTTGAGTGCTTTGTGCTACTGGGCATCGGTGGTTCTGCTTTGGGACCCATAGCTGTGCATCAGGCTCTTAACCATCTTCATTACAATGAAATACCAAGAGAAAAAAGAGGTGGCCCCAGGTTTTATGTAGTGGACAATGTTGATCCGGAGAGAATGCAGGCATTGTTTGATATTATTGATGTAAAAAGTACGGTATTTAATGTGGTAACCAAATCGGGTAATACTTCTGAGACTATGGCGCAATTTCTAATAGTCAGGGATATGCTAAAGGAGGTCATAGGAGATAATTACAGAGACCACATTATAGCAACTACCGATATGGAAAAAGGCAATTTGATTCAAATTGCCCGGGAAGAGGGATTTAAAACTTTCTATATTCCTGCCGGAGTTGGAGGAAGATTTTCTGAGCTTTCACCTGTAGGGCTTCTGCCGGCAGCTGTATGTGGTATTGATATTGAAGAATTGCTTGCAGGGGCAGCGTACATGGACGAGCTGTGCAGTCAGGAAGACGTATTTAAAAATCCTGCGTACATGGCTGCTGTTCTGCAATATATTGCTATGGAACAGGGTAAAAACATATCGGTGATGATGCCCTATGCTGATTCATTGAAATATATGGCTGACTGGTATGCTCAGCTGTGGGCTGAAAGCCTTGGTAAAAAAGTGGATCTTGACGGGAATGAAGTGTATGTGGGGCAAACACCGGTTAAAGCTCTTGGAGTAACTGATCAGCATTCCCAGATACAGCTGTATACGGAGGGACCCTTTGATAAAGTAATTACCTTTTTGACAGTTGGTAAATATCGTAATGAAGTTCATATTCCAAAGGCCTATGAGAAAATGTCAGGAGTTTCTTTCCTTGGAGGGCATACCATGAACCAGCTTATCCAGGCCGAACAGATGGCCACCGAGTATGCGCTGTACAAAGCAAAGAGAATGAACAGGACCATTATGTTACCTGAGGTAAATGCGTTTACTATTGGCCAGCTTCTGTACATGTTGGAGGTAGAAACTGCCTTTGTTGCAGAACTCCTGAACATAAACGCCTTCGATCAACCCGGAGTGGAAGAAGGCAAAATAGCTACCTATGCCCTTATGGGACGGCCCGGTTATGAGAGAAAGAAGGCAGAGCTGGATTCCAGGCCTGAAAAAAAAGCCGAATATATTATATAGATGCAGAGTATATAAATGTATATAAAATCAAAAGGAGTTGAGCCAGAGATTGAGGGTAAGCATTGATTGTGTGCATTGTTATTTAAAGCAGGCGGTATCCTGTATGAAAATGGGTGGAATTGATGAAGATGCTCAGCATGAAATATTATATAAGCTTATGGATTATGTAAAGGGTTTTGACCGGACTGCTACACCAGCAGAAAACTCTACTCATGTTGTATTGAAAACTTATGAGCTTATGAAGAACGATGATCCGTTCAAAGAGGCAAAAAGGCAGTCCAACGACCTTGCGCTCCAACTGTATCCCCGTTTGAAGGAATTGATTGATGAGAATGGAGACCGGCTTTATAAGGCATTTAGAATATCGGTTGCCGGTAATATAATTGACCTGGGTATCAGAAGATCTTTTAATATAGATGAAGAACTAAAATACAGTATGGAGATCGGTTTTGCAAAAGAACAATACCGGGATTTTGTTAAAAAATTGGATCAAGTTGATGAAGTCCTGTTTTTAGGAGACAACTCGGGAGAGATAGTGTTTGATAAAATACTGGTGGAAGAGTTGGCCAGGCTGGGGAAAGAAGTAACCTACGTGGTAAAAGAAGGTCCTATTCTCAATGATGCTACAATGGAGGATGCCGTATACGTAGGTATGGACAAGGTGACCAGGGTTATTACCACCGGCTCCAGGTTTATGGGAGTAAGTTTCAGGCATATTTCCCCGGAATTTGCTGATAAACTGTACAATGCGCCCCTGGTTATAGCAAAAGGGCAGGCAAATTTTGAATCCCTTGAACAGGAGGAAATCGCAAAGGATAGAATATTTTTCCTGCTAAAGATAAAATGCGATGAGGTAGCAAAAGCAGCAGGTGCACCAATGGGTGAGCTGGTATTTTTCACCGTATAAAAGAGGTTCAAATCCATGTGTATCATATAATAAATATAAGTGAGGGGATCCGATGAGTATTATTGTATTAGATAATTTTCCCTGGAAGATTGATGTGGAACAGCTGATAGAAAAATACCATATACCCCGGCAGGGTGAAGATATAGAGAGGCTTAAAGCTTTGGCCCGGGAGGCTGAAATAATAGGGAGACCTAAAGCTTTGTTTAAAATGTCATACGTTCAGGACAGAGGCGATGATTATGTTATTGTTGACGGAATAAAGCTGACAAGCCGGGTTTTACGCATTAATTTGGATGAGAAATACAGGGTTTTTCCCTATATAGTTACATGCGGTACCGAGATTGAGCAATGGTCTAAAACAATTAAAGATTTTATGGAAAGCTACTGGGTAGACGGGATGAAGGAGATGGCGCTTGCTGNNGGATATTGGAGTAGAGCTGACCGACAGCTACTTGATGGTTCCTATTAAGTCAGCTTCGGGAATACTTTTTTCCGACAGCAAGGGTTTCGAAAACTGCCGTATGTGCTCAAGGGAAAATTGTCCGGGCAGAAGGGCGCCATACGATCCGCACCTCGTGGAGTCTTATAAGAAATGATGTTCGCCTGCGTTGGACAATTGTGAAGCACTGCAATGAAATTTATCAGCCAACTGCGACGGTTGTGATTTAAACTATATAGCAAAAAAAGAGCTGCCTTCTTTGGCAGCTCTTTTTTTGAGTTTATTTGGTCAATGCTTCATGTGCTTCCTTAAGCATATCAATTATTGCAATATTTTGAGGACATGCGCCTTCGCATTGAGAGCATTCCACACAGTTGGATGCATCCTTGTTTTCTTCAATAAGCCTTTCATAATGTTTGGACTGTTCAGCATACTCATTGAACATGGATGCAGTATTGTACAGGCTGAATATTCTGGGGATATCTACCCCTGAAGGACAGGGCATGCAGTAGTTGCATGCGGTACAATCCACTTTGGTCCTGCTTTCGTATATAGCTTTTACCTGGGCAACCAACTCGAGCTCTTCTTCGGTCATTGAGTTGGGAGCAGCATTTTTGAAGATTTCTATGTTCTCCTTCAGCTGTTCCATTGTACTTACCCCGCTAAGAATTACCGTGACTTCCGGGAAGTTGTACAACCATCTGAATGCCCATTCTACCGGGGAGCGTTTGATATGGTAACTGTTCCATACCTTAAGAATGTCCTCGGGTATATTGCGGGCAAGTCTGCCGCCTCTCAAAGGTTCCATTATCACTACTGGTATATTCTTTGAACCGGCATATCGCAGGCCCTCTACGCCAGCCTGATAGTTTTCATCTAAGAAGTTAAGCTGTATCTGACACATTTTCCAATCATAGGAGTCAATAATTGATTTAAATACCGGCAGTTCGTCATGGAATGAAAAGCCCGGATGCTTTATTTTTCCTGCTTCTACGGCTTTGTCCAGGAATTCCAAAACACCCATGTCCTTTACTTTTTCCCATGAGTTTTTGTTTAATGCGTGAAGCAGGTAAAAATCAATATAATCAACCTGAAGTTTGGCCAACTGTTCATCAAGAAGCTTTCCAAAGTCCTCGTAGGAATTAGCCAGCCAAACCGGAAGTTTTGTAGCCAGTTTAACTTTTTCCCTATATCCGTCTTTCAGTGCTTTGCCGGTTACGATTTCACTGTTGCCGCCATGGTAACCGTATGCAGTGTCTATGTAGTTAACACCATTGTCTATTCCATAACGGATCATTTTAATGGCTTCATCCTCATCGATTTTTGATGGATCGGTTGAACCGTCAGGCTGAAGCAGCAACGGTAGACGCATACACCCTATTCCGAAAGTTGAAATTTTGAACCCTAAATTTCCGAATTCTCTGTAATACAACTGGATCCCCTCCTAGTATAGTTATTGGTCAATCTTATTATAACAAAGATGTAGAAATATTTAAAGGGCGGTGGCAGTAAAAATTGGCTGATGTCCCGTTACATGCAGGAATAATACAATTTGTCTTCAGTTTTATTAAATGACGATTTAAAGAAACCCGTGAATATCTATCTTTTGACGATGAAGTCTGATAAAATATTTATTGTACGATTGGGTTGAGGGGTGAGGTGCTGATGAGGAAGCTGTATTATGGAACCTTTACAAACTCAAAAAGAGAAGAACTGGTCGATGAATGTATTAAATACATCAAAAAAGATCTTAAGGTGATTTACATATTGCCATCCAGGGAAGCGATGTTCCATGTCAGGCGGCTTTTTGCCGGGAAGCTTGGGGGAAAATTCAACTGCTGGGTTATGGGTTTTGACAATCTTGAACGTTTAATACTTGCGGGTTCTTTGGATCAATCCAAAATAATATCCGAGCTGGAAAAGAGTGTACTCATAAAACATGTTTTCAATAGGATGCCGGATGATGTCCTGTTTGGAAGTGTAAAGGACAAGCCCGGGTTTATAAGACTTTTGAATGATACCATAAGGCTGCTTAAGAGATCTTATATTTCCCCTGACGAGTTTCTTTCCAGAACCGAAACCCTTGAGGGAAATTTTTTTTCCAAGTGCAAATGTGTTTACCAAATTTATAAGAATTATGAAAACCTTAAGGCACAAAAAGGTATTATGGATTTAGATGATATATCGATAAAAGCTGTTGAAGCAAGCAGACGTGCCAGAATTTTTGAGGATATCGGTATTATTGTAATTGACGGTTTTATAAACATCGACCCGGTTAACCTTAACCTGGTAAGAAACATAATGAATAACCATCCTGACATTCCCATTCACGTCAACGTTCCGTTTAAAAATTTTCACAATCAGGAATTTGTGCTGTATGAGATCATAAAAAACTTTGAAGAACTGGGCTTTGAACGGGTTGAAGACCAACCGGGGGAAGAGAAAGCTCAAACTACTCCTCTTCAGACTGTTTCCCATGCTCTGTACTCAGGGGGAGACAGCATAATAGTTAATCCCGAGACTCTCTATATATCCAACAGTCCGTGTATGGATCACGAAATAAGGGTTGCTGCCGGAAGGATAAAGCAGCTTATTCTTGATGACGGCATAATACCATCCGATATAGCGGTTGTGACCGCTGATACAGAAAAATACAGGGCAAAGATGATTGAGGTTTTTATGGAATACGGTATTCCTCTGAACGCAAAGAAAAATGATGTATTATCGTCAGTACCTCTTGTTAAAGATATCATGGCTCTATGGAGAATGATCCTTTACGAAGAAGAGTGGGAGAATGCTTTTGTTTCAGTTGTTACGTCCAAATACCTGCTGCCCAATAAGGTTCTTGCCCATGACAATTTTCGCAACGAACAGCTGCTTGAGATTGCAGGGAATATTCTGAACGAGCAGCATGATGACTATCTGGAAGCATTTTTAAACAGCTATTTGGAAAAGGTTAACGATGATTCTTCAGTGACGGCCATGGAGGAATATATAAACGGGGTCCGCACCTTTCTGAATGGTTTTGAAGATCCATTAAGCGCCATTGACCACTTTAAGAAGATCCTGATAACGGTGGGGATTGAAGAAAACATATTAAACATGTACGAAAATGGATTGCTGGACGCGGAACTCTGGCTGCGGGATATCACTGCGCTGTATAAAACCCTGGAGTTTTTCGAGGGATTATATCAAATGTATAGTGAGTACCCTCCGGATACTACCGGTTTGTGGATAGAGGGCCTGGTTCAACATGTACTGGGCGGACTGTCAAATTATGAAACCGATGATTTTACAAGGGATCAGGGCGGGGTAAGATTTATCCCTCCGGACCTTGTCAGAGGGCAAAACTATGATACGGTCTTCATACTGGGACTCAATGAAGGCATCTTTCCCAGAGCGGGTAGCAGCAGTGGAATCTTTGACAGCTATGAAATGCGCCAGCTTTACGGGCTGGGTATCAATTTAAGACCTGTCGGGTGGGAACTGGAGCGCGAAAAGCTAAGATTTAATTCCTGCATAGCTTCCGCCAGAAACAGACTTTATCTGTCATACAGAACTGCAGATGAGGATAGCAGTATAATGATAGCATCTCCTTTTATGGATGAATTAGTGTCAGTACTGGATGAAGACAGCAGGAAAAAGGTAGTTGCCAAACCCGTTAGTATGCGGGATAGAATGAATTTTAGCAATGAGCCCTTTAGCGTTGGTGAAATGGTTAAGAAGCTGAACAGCCTGTATATTCAAAATACATCATCAATTGATAAACTTACCTTAACCGCCGGGATAGCCGGCAGACTAAGGTATCCCCTGTATGCAGCTGATATTGAGTTTACAAGGGAGTTTGGAAACGAATTTAATGAATATGACGGCAAACTAAGCCAGCCCAAAATTAAACAGCAGGGTACAAGATATGCTTTTTCAGTGTCCCAGCTAAACCGCTATGTCTGGTGTCCCTTTTTTTACTTTTCTGAAAGGGTACTTGACGTTGAAGCGGAGGATGATATCTCAAGGCGCAGAATGGATACGGGGACATTCTATCACAGGGTGCTGAAGGCTTATCATGAAGTGGATCATGACCCCCGTATTCCGGATATAGAGAGATTAAACGGTATTTTCTATGAACTGGCGGAACAGCTAAACCTGTCTTATCTTCCTTTACCCTTAAGGGAATATGCATTAGAAGAGCTGCGGCTGGTTTTGGAAAGTTTTATAAGACACGATGCTGAAAATATGAAGAGATACTATGAGACCACCGGTTTTGTTCTGAAACCGGTAATGCTGGAGGAACGCTTTTTGTACAAAATGGATGGCAACAGAACTATAATTTCAGGAGTTGCCGACAGGGTGGACCTGGAAATGAACTGCAATGGCAGTTTTACCGGCAGGTTTATAATATATGATTATAAAAAGGGCGGAGTTAAAGGAATAAAGGAATGTATAGAAGGAAGTGATTTTCAGCTGCCGCTTTATTATCCTGCTTTTATTAATATCCTGAAGGATGCATTTGGTATTGAACAGCCTGACTGTCTTGCACTTTTATACTACAGCATTGAAAAGTTACAGTGGAACGGTTTTATACGGAAGGATATCAAAAAAGCACTGTTTGAAGGAAAAAAGGGACCAAGGAACATACCTGAAAAACCCAACATGGAGCTGGTTCTTTCCTGGTCGGAAAAAGAGGCAATGAAAGTTATTGAAAGAATACGGCAGGGGTGTTTCATGCTGCCGAAACAATGTCCTGCAACGGAATATACTCCCTGCACATACAGCGGTATGTGCAGATATGAGAGTACCAGGATATCCAGGAAGGCAGGTGTATAAAATGCTCAAAGCTATTTGTGATATGTACGGTGTGAATGAAGAGCAGGCCAGAGCTCTTGATATCAATACAAACATAGCGTTACGAGCCGGGGCCGGCTCGGGTAAAACAAGGGTGCTGACCAGAAGATTTTTAAGATTAATACTGGAAAGACCTGAACTTTCGCTGGACAGTATTGCAGCCATTACATTTACGCGAAAGGCTGCAACTGAGATGAAGGACAGGATTCGGGATGAGCTGTCGAAGAGAATCTCAAAAACCACTGATTTACCTGAAAAAACAAGACTTTCAAACTTGAGGATGCAGATTACCAATGCCAATATTGATACAATACATGGCTTTTGCGGAAAGCTTTTAAGAGAGAATTTTGCTTATTTAGGGTTAGACCCTGCTTTCACCATAATGGATGAGGTTGATTACAAAGTTGTTCTTACAAGGATAGCCGATGATGTAATACGGGATTTTGTTGAAGACGATGAAAACCGGGATAATGTGGAGATAATAGCCAAAAGCCAAACTGCGGGGTTCTTTACAGGGCAGCTTAAAAGGGAGATCATAGCTGTCTATCAGCGTATGAGGGAGCAAGGCTGCCTGCCTGACACCTTAATTAATGAGCATGAAAATTGCCAAAAGCTGTATGGAACTACTGATGCAATTGATTCAGAGGCAGGCATAGACGATATAAACAGGATTTTGATGAAGGCGATTGAAGAGACCAGCATTAAACTGATCTGTCAACTGCATCAAAGGTACAGCCAGTACAAAAAAAGAGAAAATTTGGTTGATTTTAATGACTTGGAATTGATGACTGTGAAGCTTCTGGAGAATGAGGATATACGTATGCATTATTTCAACCGGTTTGCTGCCATAATGGTGGATGAATTTCAGGATTTAAATCCGCTGCAGAAGGAGATCCTTGATCTGCTTACGCAAAAAGATGGTCATATACCTCCAGGAAGACTATTTATAGTAGGGGATTACAAGCAATCCATATACGGCTTCAGAGGTTCGGACTACAGAGTTTTTGAACAGGCATGCAGTGAAATTTCAAGCTGCGGCAGAGTGGAGAACCTTAGCAACTGCTACAGAAGTACGGAAAATATTATAGAATTTGTCAACATCATATTTGAGCGTCTGTTAAATCCATACGAAAAGCTGAAGTATCCAAAGAACAAAAACGATGATACCCGTGGCGGCAAGGATGATGTCTCTTCTGGCAAAAAAATCGAGCTTATATCATGGGATAAAAGTGCAATAAAACAGGTAAAACCCAAAACCAGGTGGGACGCTGCGAAGAAGCTGTTGGATTCTGAAAACTCGCTGCAGCAGCTTAAGGAAGCTTTGGAAGCTGAATATGATGACGTTGTTTCGGCAGACAAGAAGGACTTTCAGGGAAATGTGATCGCCGGCGCTATTAAAAAGCTTGTTTCGGAGGGTTATGAGTACAAAGATATAGCCATATTATTAAGAAGCAGGACATCCCTTCCACAGATCGAAAGTGCCCTGATACGATACGAGATCCCCTATTGTGTTCTTGGGGGTATAGGCTTCTGGGAACGCCAGGAGGTAAACGATATACTTTCGTTGTATAAACTGGTGTTTTATCCCGATGACAGACTGGCTCTGTTTACCGTACTCCGTTCACCCATATTTGGATTTTCCGATGATTTGCTGCTGGAGATATCACAATTTATGAATCAACAGGAAGGGAAGCGGCTGGATAGGGTTATGGAAGATTTTTCTCAAATGGTTACTGATGATGCATTTATTGTTCAAAGAGCCGCTGATATTTTTAAGCAGCTTATCCCCATGAACAGTATATTGAACAGCCTTGAGCTTATTAAGAAAATTATTGAAGTGACAAGATATGATGAGATTTTGACCGCTTTACCCCAGGGGGCCAAAAAGCTTAGAAACATTGAAAAGCTGGTTAGCATTGTTGAGAAATTTGAAAGTAAGAGAATATACAATGCCCGGGAGCTGCTGTTATATCTGGATATATTGAAGGATTCTGCGGGTATGGATCAGGATGCCTCTTTGGACAATGAGGACAGTGATGCGGTAAAGATATTGACCATTCATGCAGCAAAGGGACTGGAATTTAAAGCGGTTTTAATTCCCGATATGGATCGGGCTCTTGACGCCCAGGCAAAAAGGTATAAACCCCTCTTAATGTTTGATAAAGTCACAGGGCTTGTGTCGATGGGGATTGATGCCGAAGGGAACCTGAGTGAAAAAGCCAACCCGGAATATGAAGAAGCATACAATCGGAGGATACTGGCTGAACTGGAGGAATCCAGACGGTTATTCTATGTGGCTGCAACCCGCGCTGAAGAGTATCTGGGTTTAATCGGTGAATACCAGGAGCCTGAAAAGGATGGTAAAATCGATTCCCAGAACACATTTATGAAACAGCTTATGTGGGCAATTGATGAAAGCGATAATGATAAGATAGTGAAAATTGACGCCATGACGCTTGTTCCCGAAGATATGGAATATAGCAGCAATTATCCATCTTCGATCAGGAAAATGAGAGAGATTGTGCAAAATAAGCAGGCGGACGATGGAGATGATATCGTTATACCGGGTTTAATGCAATGCGATGCACCTCAGGAAGGAAGCATAAGTATATCTTCTTGGATGAAATACAGAGACTGTCCGAGGAAGTTTTTTCTCGAAAACCTGGCCGGGCTATCTCAGGAAGCAAATATATTTCTTTATGAAGAATCGTCCTATGATCCTGATACCGAAGATCCGGCTGCATTGGGAACAATGGTACACCTTCTGCTTAAGGAGGTGGACCCTGTCACAGCAAACCGGTTTCAGGCTGACAGCCTGTTTGAGATTTCCGGAGATCTGGGTGTTGAGATGTCTAAGGATGATGCAGGGTTAATCCTGAGATGTCTGCAGGGTTTTCTTGATATTGAAAAGCAGCGCAGTGAAACTGACAGAGGAAGATTTGTTGGATCGCTGAAAGAATATCCTTTCAGGCTGCCCATGTCACATGGATTGTACTTTTCCGGTACAGTTGACAGGGTAGATGTTTATGAAAGGGAAGGACAGTTAAGAGCAACCATTATTGATTATAAAACTAACCGGCTGTGTAGTACTGAAGATGCTTACGCCAAGGCGGAATATTACCGGGAACAGCTTGTTTCCTATGCGTGGGCTTTGAACCGGATGCTTTACTACAGAGGTAGAAGGGTTACTGTGGATGAAGCTGTCATATATTTCTTAAGCATCGGTCAGGCTGTGAATATTCAATTAAATGATGGAGATATGGAGAGAATAAAAGAAAATCTCGCAAATTCAGCTCCTGCGCTTCTTGGTAATAGATCATTTGATGAGTATCGGCCTGTCAAAGGGCAGAGTTGCATCTGGTGCGGAGTAAGAAAGTTTTGTGGTTTATAAAGTAATTTTGAATTACTGCCGTTGGGATTCCGGGACACCGGAGTGCCAGCCAATTGGTTTATATGGAAGGATAAGTATAATGTCAATGCAGAATAATCAATATAAGGAGGTGGATAAAAGCATGGGAAAAATGGCCGGTAATGTTAAAATCGAATGCGTACAGGGGGACATAACAAAGCAGGCAGGTTTTGATGCAATCGTTAATGCTGCTAACGCTCAGCTCTTACCGGGGGGAGGTGTAGCCGGAGCTATTCATCGTGCGGCCGGACCAGGTCTGGCGGAAGAGTGCAAGCCTCTGGCGCCCATTAAACCTGGACAGGCTGTGATAACCGGTGGGCATAATCTGCCAAACAGCTATGTAATCCACTGTTTAGGGCCGGTATATGGAGTTGATAAGCCTTCCGATAAGCTGCTGGCTGATTGTTACAGAAATGCATTGGAGTTGGCAGAACAGCAAGGTATAACTTCAATAGCTTTTCCCGCCATTTCTACCGGTATATTCGGATATCCCATGGAGGAGGCGGCCAGAATTGCTTTTAAGACGATATTCGATATGATTCCTTTGCTTGTATCGGTCAAGGTGATCAGATTTGTCCTGTGGGACAGGAAAGCGCTGGAGGTTCATGAGAGGGTGCTGGAGGAAATTTAATTAAAAAAAAGCTGCCATGATACGCGTCCCTCCCTTTCTTCTCCAACCGTTTTACAGCATGATAATAGTACAATTTGATTCAGGAAAAACAGCTAAAGGTTCCAATTTTATCAGATAATTTACAAGAAAATTTCATTTATACTACAAAATAGAGAAGATTAATTTCTAAGTATATGATAAAATATTTCTTGGCCAATACTCAATGTATAAAAATCAGAAATTTTTGCAAAATGTTATAAACAAACCTATAAACCATAAATACACAAAACGAAGGCTTTATGGCTTATAAAAGCATACCATAATAAATTACCATAAAAATTTAGGGGACGAGGGTAAATGGGAGATTATAATGTAAGAGATTTTGGAGCTATTGGTGACGGGAAAACAATTGATACGGCAGCAATACAGAAAGCCATTGACCAGTGTAGTCAAGCAGGAGGGGGAAGGGTTATAATTCCTGCCGGAATGAACTGTTTGTCCGGAACCCTGGTGATGAAATCAAATGTAGAATTCCATGTTGAAAGAGGCGCGGTTGTACTTGCCAGCCCAAATAGGGAGGACTATTCCAACGTTCATACTCATTATCATACTGCACTGTTTATAGCTGACGAAAATGTAGAGAATATTGCATTTACAGGAGGCGGTACCATTGATGGAGGAGGCCGGTTCTTTATAGAGTCGGAGAAGCCATATATCTATGTAATGAAAAGAGGCCGGCCATTTACTTTTTATCTGATAGGATGCAAGAACGTTACATACCGGGATATAACAATACGAGACGGCGCTTTGTGGACCATCAGGCTCACGGGATGTCAGGATGTAGTTATTCATGGTATTCGAATTCTTAACGATCTAAAACTTCCTAACAATGATGGTATTGATTTGGATCATTGCCAGAACGTAAGGATCAGCGATTGTTATATTGTATGTGGTGATGATTGTATAGTTTTCAAGACATTTAAGGGGCATGAACACTTTGGTCCGTGTGAAAACATAACTATAACTGGATGTACCCTTGTATCGTCTTCTTTTGCCATAAATGCCGGTTGCGAAGTAAAAAATCCTATACGCAATATTGTGGTGGATTCCTGCATAATACGTTCGAGCCATAGAGGTGTTGGTGTGCATTTAAGCCAGGAAAGTAATATTGAAAATATGCTGTTTAGCAACTTGATTATTGAGACGAGATACTATAATCCTGCCTGGTGGGGTGCTGCTGAACCGATTTATGTGACTGCTGCTCCCTGGACTGAAGAAGACGATATAGGTTATGTACGTAATATTCGTTTCTCAAATATATTATGCCGCAGTGAAAACGGCATATTCCTGATGGGATGGAAGCAAGGCATTATTGAGAGTATTGTGTTTGAAAACGTAAAGATTTGCCTGGATAAATGGACCGATGAACCCGGTGGACGCCATGATGTACGTCCGATTCCCGGAGAGAAAGACGGTTTGGCCGAAGGGGTATATGATTATCCCACCGCTGGTTTTTACTTAAAGAATGCAAAGGATGTAGTGTTAAGGAACTGCGAAGTTGTATGGGGTGAAAGGCGGCCAGAGTATTACAGATATGCTTTGGAAAGTCATAATGTCGAAAACTTAAATCTTGAAAATTTTAAAGGAGAGGCAGCACATCCCGATAAGAGTGAAGCTATCTTTATTGAGTAGTATTCATGACCTGCTTGACTTTATAACAGGTTTTCGATGTAGCCGAAAGCGCTAAATTATAAAAAGGGGGCAGTATTATGGGTGATAAAAAAAGAAGCAGCAGTAATGGTATGATACGTGTAGGTGTGGTTGGTGTGGGCCGGGGTCAGAGTTTCATGGAAGGTGCAATAGAAGAGTTGGGTATGGAACTTGTGGCCATATGTGATACGTGGAAAGAAAAGCTCGAAGAGGTAGGCGAAAGGTACGGAGTAGCAACTTATACTGATTATGATGAGTTTCTTGAACATGACATGGATGCGGTCATATTGGCTAATTATTTCCACGAACACGCTCCTTTTGCAATTAAAGCCCTGGAAGCAGGTTTTCATGTAATGAGTGAGACCTCCTGCAATGCTACACTGGCGGAAGGTGTAGCACTGTGCCGTGCAGTGGAAAAGAGCGGTAAAATATACATGTTGGCCGAAAATTATCCTTACACCGTATTCAATCAGGAAATGAAGAGATTGTATGACGAAGGCGAAATTGGCGAAGTAATGTATGCCGAGGGTGAATATAACCATCCAATGTCCGCTGAAGCCAGTCTGAGGATTTCACCGGGGATGAATCACTGGCGGAACTGGATACCTTCTACATATTATTGTACCCACGCGCTTGCCCCGCTTATGTATATTACGGATACCATGCCGGTGAAGGTAAATGCATTCTCCCTGGCATTTCCTCAGTACAAAACCAAGAAAATTAGAAAAAGCGATAATGGTTCGGTTATCATATGCAGGATGAATAATGGTGCTATTTTTAGACTTTTCAATGGAACCCCGGGTCACAGCATATGGTATAGGCTCCACGGTTCAGAAGGAGCAATGGAAAGCACCAGAGGACCTGGTTATTGGGGCCCTCAGCAGGTGAGGGTATGGCATGAGAAATGGATGCTCAAGCCGGGACAGGTGACTGAAAAAGTGTATTCACCTGAATGGCCGGAGCATGGAGAACTAGCTGAAAAGACCGGTCACGGCGGAGGAGATTTCTGGACTAATTTTCATTTTGCAAAAGCTATAAGAACGGGTAGGCAGCCATTTTTAGATGTTTATCGTGGAGTTGCCATGTCATCGGTAGGTATCCTTGCATGGAAAAGTGCACTGCAGGATGGGATACCTGTAGAGGTTCCTGATTTCAGAGATGAAGCTGTGCGCAAAAAGTACGAAGATGATCACTGGTCACCTCTTCCGAAGTTTAGGCATCTCCAAGGACCTGAACCGCCTCCGGCCAGCATATTGGGTGACATAGAGCCTTCTGAAGAGGATATAGAATATGCGAAAAAGATCTGGCGGGAGATCGGGTATGAAGGCGAATAATTATTATTAATTATTTTTGCTAAATCATCAAAAACTAATATAAAAATAGAAAGGGGAGTATCATGAGTAAGGTACGCATGTTTACAGACAATTTAAGTAATATTCCCTGGGAGGACAAGCCTGCCGGTGTCACGGGACCGGTATGGAGGTATTCGGAAAATCCTATTATTAAGCGAAATCCCATACCCGGTGTTGCCAGAATATTCAACAGTGCCGTAGTACCATACAATGGAGAGTTTATTGGTGTATTCCGCGCAGAGCAGACCGACGGTATACCACACTTGTATTTGGGTTACAGCAAAGATGGTATCAACTGGGAGTTTGAACAGGAAAAAATCCAGTTTGTCAATGAAAAAGGGGAACCTTTCATGCCCCGGTATGCCTATGATCCCAGGCTAATCAAGATAGAAGATACTTACTATATTGTTTGGTGCACGGATTTCTACGGAGCAGCTTTAGGTTTAGCGAAAACGAAAGATTTTAAAACATTTATCAGATTGGATAATCCATTTTTGCCGTTTAACAGAAACGGTGTGCTATTTCCCAGGAAGATAAACAATAACTTTGTAATGTTGTCCAGGCCAAGCGACAGCGGTCATACTCCGTTTGGTGATATCTATATAAGTGAAAGTCCTGACCTCGTATACTGGGGCAGACACAGGCATGTAATGGCCCGCGGCCATGAGTGGTGGCAGTCATTGAAGATTGGAGGAGGATCCGCACCCATTGAAACCAGTGAAGGCTGGCTGATGTTCTACCATGGAGTAGCAAGGACTTGCAGTGGTTATGTATACAGCATGGGCGCTTGTCTTCTTGATATTGATAATCCTGCAATAGTTAAACACAGAGCGGGCAGATATGTTTTGGCTCCTGAGGAATGGTATGAGGAAAGAGGTTTTGTACCAAGCGTCATATTCCCCTGTGCCGCTTTAGCCGATGCTGAGACCGGAAGAATAGCCATCTATTATGGGGCAGCAGACAGCTATGTTGCTTTGGCGTTTACAACGGTGGATGAAGTTGTTGATTTTATAAAGACCTATGATGCTGCTACCGATATTGACAGGAGTCCGGGTATTATATAAAGGTTTAACGGTAAAAATAAAAGAAAAGCTACCGCGCCATTTTAAGGTACGGTAGCTTTTTTATATTATTCAAGCTCCAGTTCTACTACAGTATCAATTTCGTCCGGAAGTTTGGAAGTTGGGAAATTGATAAATAGGGCATCGCCATAATGTTCCGCATTCCATGGTTTATCGATGTTTACCTCGGAGCCATCAGCAAGCAGACGGGCTTTTTTAACTTTAGCCTTCAATCCCTGTAGAGCGATGGGACCTATACCTCTTTCCAAGATGTGGGCATACAGCTTGTTACCATTTCTGGTGTAACGTCCCCATTCGGGTTTGGGCAGCCCGGCGTTGTCGCAGTTGTATATGCTGTCACCATTTTTACTCATCCATTCACCGATGCATAATAATATATCAACGCTTTCCTGAGGGATTTCTCCCTTTGCATTTGGGGCCACATTGAGAAGCAGGTTGCCACCTTTGCTGACACATTCAACCAGAGCTCTTATCAACTGTTTGGGTGATTTGAAATCCTTGTCAGCTGCAGCATAACCCCAGTGGTTGTTCATTGTTATACAGGCTTCCCAGGGTATTGGTTCACCGGCTTCGTTCACAACGCCTTCAGGCGGTATTATCTGCTCGGGGCATGCGAAATCACCTGCATATATTTCCGGGTTCACAGATCTGATGTTACCGCCTAGTCTGTTGTCAACAATTATATCGGGCTGTAGGGAGCGTGTCATCTTCACCAGCTCTGTAGCTTTCCAGGTTTCCCCGGACATGTTATCATAGGAGAAATCATACCATATTATATCGATCTTTCCGTAATTGGTAAGCAGCTCCCTTACCTGGCCATGCATGTATTCAAGATATTTTGAGAAGTCATGCTTTTTATTCTTCCAAGCCTCGTTTTCCCTCATGGGATGATGTCTGTCGCCGTAAGCCGGATAATCCGGATGATGCCAGTCCAGCAGTGAGTAGTAGAACCCCACTTTTAATCCTTCATCTCTGAAAGCTTCAACGTATTCCTTTATCAGGTCCCTGCCAGCGGGAGTATTGGTTGCTTTGTAATCCGTAAGCTTGCTGTCAAAGAGGCAGAATCCGTCGTGATGCTTTGTTGTCATTACTGCATACTTCATCCCGGCCTTTTTTGCTAAAGCCGCCCATTCTCCGGGATTATAGTTGACGGGATTAAACTCTTCAAAAAAAGGTTGATAATCTTCAATTGAAAGCTTTTCATGGCTTCTTACCCATTCACCTCTGGCCGGTATTGCGTACAGACCCCAGTGAATAAACATACCAAATCGGGCACGGGTAAACCATTCGAGCCTTTGAGCCGGTTGAGACATGTTATCCCCTCCTGCTTATTGGATAATATTATCAAATTAATCTATTATCAATTATATAGGAGGTATGGTATAATGACAATGGTTGTTTTTGTCCAGCAGCTTTACCGAAGGAAATCCCCGTAATTAAAACCGCGAAAGATGAATTGATTATGCGTTAGTGGGTATATAGAATATTAAACGGATAAAGAAGGGCAGGGATTACAATGAGCGTTGGGCAGGCCAGGATCTGGTATTTGCATCACAGTGGATTTGCCGTGGAGACCGATAAAAACTATTTTATTTTTGATTATTATAACGATGAACCTGTTGGGGAAGGCAGGAATCTGGATAACGGGGTTGTTTCAGTAAGGCATCTGGATGAAAATAAAAATATCTATGTGTTCGTTTCTCATGCACATGCGGATCATTTCAATAAGGTTATTCTCGAATGGCGCAAGGAAAGGCCGGATATCAGGTATATTTTTAGCGACGATGTATACATAGACCACAAACACCATAACTATTATTTCTTGCCACCATATCAGGAACTTAAGCTGGATGACGTAAGAATACGGACCTTTGGTTCTACCGATGTAGGGGTATCATTTCTGGTGGAAGCCGATGGAATTAGCATATTTCATGCCGGTGACCTGAACTGCTGGTATTGGTATTATGAATCCACCGAAGATGAGTTGAAGCAGGATAAACAAAGCTTTGAGAACGAAATGGAAAAAATTAAAGGACAGAAGGTGGATATCGCATTTTTCCCCGTTGACCCCAGGTTAAAAGAGTATTACCATATGGGCGGAGAATATTTTATAAATAATATGAAACCTAAACTTTTTGTTCCGATGCATTTTTGGGATCAATATGGGATAACACAGGAATTTGCCGACAAGGTTAAGGATCTACAGACCAGAGTTGCGACCCTGTCTCACAGGGGACAGCAAATTATATATAAAAAATATAATGGAAGGAGTATGATGATATGAAATTTAAAATTGCCCACACTAATTTCAATGTTATGGATCTGGAAAAAAGCGTATCCTTTTATGAAGAAGCTTTGGGTCTGAAAGTATTAAGGAGTCATGAGGCGGCGGACGGAAGCTTTAAGCTGGTATTCATGGGTGACGGAGTCACCGAACACCAGGTAGAACTGACCTGGCTGAGGGATCGGAAGGAGCCATACGATCTGTCAGATAATGAAATACATCTGGCGCTTGTTGTTGATGACTTTGATGCCGCTTATGAACGCCATAAGAACATGGGTTGTATCTGCTTTGAGAATAAGGATATGGGCATTTATTTTATTGAGGATCCTGATGGTTACTGGATTGAGATAGTACCGCAAAGGAAGTAAATGTAACAAATAGTTATGAAAGATTTTACACAGATTTGTTATGCAGTAAGTCACTAACCATTTAATATCAACTGAACAGGAAGGAAACACGGAAAATGATAAAAAAAAGTCTGCGAATGCGTCCTGAACTCTTTTTGTTTTTTGTACTGTTATCAGCAGTAGCACTGGGAAATGGTTTAAGCGATGCTGTGTATTCCAACTATTTTAAAGAGGTTTATCAGGTGACGGCTTTTCAACGGGGATTGATTGAATTTCCCCGTGAACTGCCGGGACTGTTGTGTGTATTAATTATAGGCATGTTAAGCTTTCTGGGCGACTTAAGAGCATCTCTTATCGCACAGATACTGGCATTTGCCGGGGTTTTAATGCTGGGTATTTTTACTCCCTCTTTCGGCGTTATGCTGATATTTCTTTTTATCAATTCAATGGG
>LSQX01267167.1_pt3 | contig 55833 bp, 37 predicted proteins | sample 654561 | NCBI WGS metagenome assembly LSQX01 (sample SAMN04489861, study PRJNA283612) | anaerobic digester metagenome | isolation source: 4 biogas reactors fed with cattle manure at either 37C or 55C with and... | place: Denmark: Kongens Lyngby | collected 2014 | reverse complement strand
TATTTCTCTGATTGGTTCATGGCACAATTCCCCATTATGGTCGGACCGATGTTCGTAGGATACCTCCTGGCCATGAAGGTGTTTTTCCTCCTCAGCCCCGAAGAACGAATCCCGCAGATCAAGGGGGGAATGGCCCGCCTGAAGGAAGAATACCGGAAGCTGGGCAAGATGGACATCCAGGAAATCAAAGCGGTCATCATTTTCTTGCTTATCCTGGGCTTCTGGGCCACCGACCGCGTCCACGGCATCAGCGCCACTGCTGTAGCTTTCGTGGGCGCCATTGTGGCGCTCCTGCCCAAGGTGGGCATCATCAAATGGAATGAGGTCGACATCCCCTGGCACCTGATGCTCTTCTCGGCAGGAGCTTATACTCTCGGCGCCGGCCTCGACATCACCGACCTGCCCTCTATCAGCGTCAACGCTTTCTTCGACCACCTGGGAATAGGCGAAAACACCCATTTCTGGGTGCTTTATCTCCTGCTTACAGGGGTGATGGTCTTCAGCGCCCTCATCTTCCAGTCGAAAACCATGCGCACCATGATCTTCATCCCCATTGCCATTGGCGTGGCCAACCGTTTCGGATTTCCCGTGATCAGCCTGGCACTGCCCGTGGCTTTTATGATTGAGCACGTTTACGTGTTGCCGTTCAACAGCAAGCCCGCTGCCCTGCTCTATGAAACCGACCAGTATTCACTGACCGACGCCTTCCGGTTTGGATTCACTATGATGGTCATCGCCTGGGTGATCAACATCATTGCAGGCGAAACCTGGTTCAAGTACCTGGGCATCACTCCCGATGGCGTTTTTGGAATCTTTTGACGCTTTGACCTTTTATCCTTATGATTGAAAGCCTGGTTAAACTTCACGACAAGTTTTCTGTAGAATTTAAACTGGGGTATAATGCCAGAAAAAAACGCAGGATCAGCGATTTTTCCGTCAACACCTGGTTTTTTATCCCGGGAAGCCTTGATATCAACCCGGCCACCTACAGCAAAACCGACTTCTACCGCGACCTGAAAGTCAACGTCCGGCTTTCCACCCCGGTTTTTCTTTTGCGCGACATCGCCGGCGACCGCAATTCCCCCTTCCCCATGCTGCAGGAGGCCTTTGAGCAGCTTGCCTCGCACCCCTCCAGGACTTCGGCCGAAGGCTTCGAGTACCAGATCAAAATGTTCCTCTCCATCCTTAAGAGCGCCCTGCGCGATGAGATTGCCCACCTGGGCAGGAATGAGTTCTCCGACGACCGCGAATTCCTGGCCGATGCCTTCGTGAATAATGCCAGCCTGATCGCCTCTAAATACCGGGATCTGAGAAGGATCATCAATGCCCCGACAATCCAACCCAACCAGTTTAATTATTTCCTCTTTGGCGATGAGTTTATGAGCAACCTCATCGAGCACCATGCCTTTCTGCTGATCGCTAAGCTGGAATCCCTCGGCTTTACGGCCGGTCAGGCCTTCCGCAACCGCATCCTTGGCCTCATTCAGCAAGAGGTCGATTACAAGCAGAAGATGGGCTTCAAGGTGGTCAGCAAGGAAAGCTATGCCGAGAACCGCGAACTGACCTTCCGGCTCGGCCTGCTGAAAAAATATGCCGAGAGCGAGCTCTTTGTCAAGACCAGCAAGAAGCGCGACGGGATCCTGGTCGAGCAGATCTATCTGAGCCTGGCGGCCGGAATCTCAATGGTCTTTGCTACGGCTGTGGCCTTTTCTTTCCAGACCCGTTTCGGCAACCTCACCATGCCCTTCTTCGTGGCCCTGGTGATCAGCTATATGCTGAAGGACCGCATCAAGGAGCTGGGCCGTTATTATTTTGCCCATAAGCTTGGCAAATGGAATTTCGACCACAAAACCGTGGTGGGCCTGGGAAGCAGGGCCATCGGATATGTAAGGGAAGCCATGGACTACATCCCCGAATCCAAGGTCCCTGAAGAGGTGGTCAAACTCCGGGACCGTTCCCCCATCCTGGAGGCCAATAACCGCGTCAGCGGCGAAAAGATCATCCTCTATCGCAAGCACGTCAGGCTTAACCGGAAACTCCTCGACGAATCCAGCCTTTACCATGTCAATGGCCTGGTCGAGATCCTGCGGATGAACTTCTCTAACCTCACCCTGAAAATGGACAACCCTGAAGTCCCCCTCTTTGCCCTCGACGACAGCGAGCAGGGCTATTCCATGGTCAAGGCCGAGAAGCTGTATTTCCTGAACCTGATCCTGCAGTTACGCTATGAGGACCAGTCGGAGCTGCAGCGTTACCGCATCGGGTTTAACCGCAATGGCCTTCAAAGCATCGAGCAGACCTTTCAGCCCTGATAGAAATCCGTTTGCTTACCCCAATTTCTTCTTTCCGCCTGGATGCCCTTTTTCAGGCTTTCTTTTTAAAGCCCGCAGGCCTTTGTTTTTGCCTTCCTTCGGATGACAAGGGCTGGTCCGGGTCCGTTTGAAAACAGGTATATCCTTTTAGTTAAACCGTACTTTAACCGTAGTTTAACCAATTATAATTGGTTAAACTACGGTTAAAGTACGGTTTAACCCAGGAGATGGTCCAAACCTGGAATGGAGAAAAGCAGGGGAGGGCTCCTGGCCGTTTTTGATCCCGCCTCATTGGTCAGACCTTTTCCCGGGAGGCCGAAAAGGATGAAAAACAGGAAATGACCGGATTTTTTTTCTCCCTTTGCAGCACTTGCCCCCCGATTTTCGTATGGGCGATTGTATGGACGAATGAATCCTGACCTTTACTAAACCAAAACTTCATTGCAATGAAAAAGAATTTTATTTTCCAGGGGGTCTTTGCTTTACTGATTCTCTTTGCTGTTGGGGGCTGCAAGGTCAACGACGAATATACCCACGAGGTATATAAGCCGGTGTATAAAAGCTTTGATGCGTTCCGCAACTCCTTCCAGTCGGGCCCTGCCAAGGAAATTCAGCAGGCCGGCAAGATTTATTTTAAGGATAATTACCTTTTTGTGAACGAGGTCAACAAGGGCATCCACGTGATTGACAATGCCGATCCGTCTAATCCTATTCGTCTGGCCTTTTACGAGCTGGAGGGCAATGTGGATATGGCCATCCGTGGTAATATTTTGTTTGCCGACAGCTATATCGACCTGGTCTCCCTCGACATCAGCGACGTGATGAACCCGGTGGTGGTCAGCCGCCTGGAGAATGCCTTCCCGGATGTTTTGCCCCCTTACGACCAGAGTCTTCCCATTTATGAGCTAGACCGCACCAAAGGCGTCGTGGTAGGCTGGAAGGTGGAGACGGTCACCGAGGAATATGGTGGCTGGGGCGGCTGGTGGGGCGGCTGGTGGGGCGCTGAGTTTGCAATGCTTGACGGCGCTGGCCCGGGCGGCGATAACAGTGCAGGCGTCGGGGGTAGCATGGCCCGCTTTATGCTCAACGACCATTACCTGTATAGCGTCACCACGCCTTGGGTGCTGAAGACCCTCGACATTTCGGATGCCGCAAATATGACGCCGGTCGACAGCATCCCGACCTGGCGCGAAATGGAAACTTTGTTTCGACTGGAGAATCACCTGTTTATTGGAACCACTTCAGGGATGATCATCTATAACCTTGATGATGCCGCTCATCCCCAGTATGTTAGTGAAATCAACCACATCAATTCGTGCGACCCGGTGGTTGTGGCCAACGACATTGCTTATGTCACCCTTCGTTCGGGCAACGCCTGCGCCAACTTCAGCAACCAGCTGGATGTGATTGACCTCTCTGACCTGCAAAATCCCAGGCTGCTCAAATCCTTTCCAATGTTCAATCCCTACGGGCTGGGCATTGACGATAACCTGCTGTTTATCTGCGACGGGGCCGCGGGGCTGAAGGTTTACGATGCCTCGAATCCCCTGGCCATATCCTCGAATATGATCGCTCATTTCCAGGACATTGACACCTACGATGTCATCCCGCTTGACGGCATCCTGATCCTCATCGGGCAGGATGGATTGTTCCAGTACGATTACTCAGATCCGCAGAACATTGTTTTGCTCAGCCATATTGTCATTCATTAAGAAAAAATTTCTATGAGCATCCGGAAAAAACAGGTATTCTTTTTAGCCTTCCTGGCAGGGGTGCTGATGTTCAGCCCTTCGTGCAGCAAGGAATGGGACTGGTTTGGAAAAGAGCAGGAGACCAGTAGTTTTGAGGCATACATCCTCAGTATTCATTTGCCCAGCAGCTTATATGCAGGTCAGCCGGCTGTGTTTTCTGTTACCTATGCCAAGCCCCAGCCCTGCTATACCCGTACGGGCATCAATACCCATCTGCGGGGCAGTGAAATGGATATTGAGGTAATGTTGAAAAGGGATCATGACGATGCCTGCCCTGATATGCTGGTGGAAGAAAGCGCTGAATTTTCGGTTTTCTTTCCCTATCCCGGAACCTTCACCCTGAAATATAAAGGGATGGAAGGCCCTGAAATCCTGGAGATTGAAGTATTGTAGGCTTTTGTAAGGTGTGTGATTTTTACTAAATGGTTAACCATGAAAACGATACCGGTTCAGCATCCCTTCAAGCCATCGGTTTTGGTTTCTTCCTTGAGGTTCCCGCGCCGGCAGGTCAGCTCCGATAAGCCTGCCGGCAGCAGGGCCTTCCCCGTAAGGGGGATGCTAAACACGAAAGGGAAGAAGACGTTCTTTGCACTTTTGAGGAAGCCTTTGTGGGTTCCCGTAGGGATAAAAAGACCAAAATCACCAGCCCGGACTGTTTTCTCTAAAAATGGGGTTAATTTTGGAAAAAGAAAACACTAAGGCGTTTGGCACAAGGGGTTTATACCGAACAGGAAATCATTGGCGGATGTCTGAAGGGCAAGCGCAAGTTCCAGGAGCTGCTCTACAGGGAGTTCTATTCCTTTGGCATGTCGGTGAGCCTGCGATATGCCCCTTCGCGCGAAGACGCCCTGGAGATCGTGAACGATAGTTTTTTCAAGGTGTTCGCCAAGCTGGATCATTACCAGGTGGACCGCCCCTTCAAGACCTGGTTCAGGCGCATCCTGGTCAACACGGCCCTCGACTATTACCGGAGCAACAAGCGTTTCAGGATCTTCCTGGATGCGGCGCCCGAGGAAGTGGAGCCCGGCCTTGAACCGGTGATGGAACAGGCTTTGAAGGCCGAAGAGATCCTGAGGCTGTTTGAAGGCCTGCCCGAGGTGTACAGGGTGATCTTCAACCTCTATGAGGTGGAAGGGTTCAACCACGAGGAAATTGCGGGGATGCTGGATATTTCGCCCGGCACTTCGCGCTCGCACCTGAGCCGTGCGAAAAAAATGCTCAGGAAATTATATGTTGAAAGAATTTTAGATCAGCGTAATGAAGCCGTTTGATGATCAGTTAGCCGACAATGTCCGGAAGACATTTGATGCCTATTCCGAGGAGGTAGCGCCCCGGGCCTGGGAGGATATGCAGGCCCGCCTGGAGCGTGGTGGCAAGTCGCGCGTAGTTCCGCTGTGGCCCTTTCTGGCCAAGGCGGCTGGCGTGGCCTTGTTGACGGGCCTGTCGATTTTCTGGTATACGAAGTTCCAGCCTGTACAGACAGGGGAAGGCCTGGCCGATCAAGCCACGGAAACCTCCATTTCCGGTCCTGAGACCGATACTGATTTTGAAACCCCCGCTGTTGTGGCTGAAACGATATCTCCCGCTGTTTTTGCAGAAGCGCCTCCTCCGGCAAGGCGGCAAACTTCTGTTGTACAACCCGGGCAAAGCCTGCCCGGGCAAGAAGAAGCCCTGGCTTTGATTGGGGAGGGAAACCGGGACACCCTCCCGGCCCTGCTTGCGGAGGTTCAGCTTGCGGATGCCGAAATCGAGGCAGAACATCCTTCGGAGGAAACGGAGCTTAGGGAAGTGCCTACCCTGGCTTTGCGCCCGGAGCGCGAGCGGCAGGGGGCACAAAACGGGCAGCAAGGCTTTGGCCCTTCGCCTGAAAGGGAAACAGGCCAGGGAGGGGATAAGGAACCTCGCCTTTCCTGGGGGGTTTCGGCAGGATCCATGCTGGCTTTCGCCGAACGGCACGTCTCCGACGGGCCGGGATATGCCGCAGGATTGATTGCCGAATATGCCATTTCCCCCAACATCACCTTGGCGTCGGGTGGTTCATTGACGTATCACAACTTCGAGCTGGTAAATTTCAGCCAGTCTGATTTCATGTATGATTATGTGGGTGAAAACCTGAGTGCAGGAGATGTAAGCCTTACAGGCAATAACGAATATGAGATGCTGGCCCTGGAGATTCCCCTCAATGCCCAGTTCAATGTAATGGAAACGGGCAGGGGAAGGCTGTATGTGAGCACGGGCCTTTCCTCGCTGGTATATTTGCAGCAAAGGTTTTCGGGAACCAACACGGCATTTGTGGAGCAGTCGTTTTACAATGATGCCACTGGCCAAATGGAAATGCAATTCACTACCTCCACCTTTAATGTAAACGAAGAATACGGGGCCCTGAGCCGCTTTGACTTTGGGCGGCTGCTGAATTTGTCGCTGGGATATGTGATCCTGCGCAGGAACAGCGCCGTAGTAATTGAGCCCTTCGTAAAGCTTCCCATGGGAACGCTTACCAGCCGCGATATCAGTCTGGGTATGGGGGGTATATCTCTTAAATATCGTTTCTCGGGCCATTAGACAGAGTCCTTTAAAATTCCGATATTTGCAGGAATCCAATTCCCTATGGCAAATATCAGGAAAAACAGGTCGCGCAAATCGGGTTTGCCCCCGGGGACCCTTGTCCATATAGGCGAACAAAAAATTGACGTCCCGAAAATCACCCTGATTCAGTATGACGAACAGGACTTCCTGGAAACCGAGGACCTGAGCCTGGAGCAGTGTGCCGGGAAAGCCGGTGGCTTCGGCGGCATTTCGTGGATCAATATTGACGGGATCCATGATATCGCCCTGATGGAAAAAGCAGGGGAGCTTTTTGGTGTTCATTCCCTGACCCTTGAAGACATCCTGAATACCGAGCAGCGGCCCAAAGCCGAGGCCTACGAGCACTACCTTTTTTTCAGCCTGAAGATGCTAAGCCTGAACGGGAACGGGAGCAATCTCCTTAGTGAGCAGGTGAGTCTTTTCTTGGGTGAACGCCTGGTGATCACCTTCCAGGAACGCCCCGGGGATGTGTTTGACCCGCTACGTGAACGTATCAGGCAGGGCAAGGGGCGATTACGCAAATCGAAGGCCGACTACCTGGCCTACTCCTTACTGGATGCCTTGGTTGACAGCTATTTCGGTATCCTCGAGCGCCTGGGAGAAGAAATGGAAGACCTGGAAGAATTGGTGTTGCGCTATCCTGCAAAGCAAACAGTCACCCGTATTCATAACCTGAAGCGCCGCATTTTAGTTCTTAGGCGTGCGGTTTGGCCCTTGCGCGAACTGGTCAGCAGTTTTGAGAAGAGCGAATCACCCCTGCTGGAACATTCTACGCGCTTATTCCTGCGCGATGTGTACGACCATACTGTGCAAATCATTGACGGGGTGGAGGTCTCGCGCGAGATCATCTCGGGCCTGATGGACCTGTACCTGAGCAGCCTGAGCAACCGCACCAATGAGGTGATGAAGGTGCTGACCATCGTGGCCACCATTTTTATCCCCCTCACCTTTATTGCGGGGGTCTATGGCATGAACTTCAAATATATGCCTGAGCTTGCCTGGAAATGGGGCTATCCCGCCATTTGGCTGGTTATGGTGGCGGCTGCCCTGGGGATGCTCTGGTATTTCAGGCGAAAAAAATGGTTGTAGTACACAATGATCTTGCTGCCATGCCCAATGATAAAATTTTTTTTTACGCTTGCCATATTTAATTCTGCATCCTCATGAAACCAAAGAAAAACCTGTATAGAATCTTCCTGATCTCTTTCCTTGTGATGCTGGCAGGCGTTTCCTCGCTGAACGCTCAGCAAAAAAATGTCTTACGCGAGCTTGCGCTCACTCAGAAACCTGAATTTTCGCATCCCGCGGGATTTTATACCTCTGGTTTTGACCTCGAAATGCAAACCACCCAAACAGGCCTTTATTCCTATACGGTCAGCGCAGCGGGATATGAGAGTTTTTCGGGAAATGTAAGCATTATTGATCAGGACCTGGAAGTTGTGGTCACCCTTGCCGCGGCCGGGGCTATGGCTTCCGTTGGAAATACGGGCGATTCGCGTGATGTGTTCAGCGTGACATTCCGGGTTAATACAGAAGGGTCGAATGTAGTGAATGGCGATAACGTATATATGAGCGGGACTGTGGTTGATCCAATCTGGCCTGAACCAGGAACCAACCCCGATCTGTTGATGGACCAGGAATCGGAGGGTTCGTCCTATTATGTGCTGAGTTTTGAGCTTGAAGCCGGGACCTATGAATATAAGTATTTCAGGAATGAAAGCTGGGCCTATGGCGAATGGAGCGGGGACCCTAACCGGGTGGTTAATCTTGTATGTGATACCTTGATCTACGACCAGTTTGGGGACATCAACCCCCCTGAGCCTGAACTCCCCTTGTTTAAAGTGACCTTTGTGGTTCAGGATGAAGGGGGGATGCCCATCCCCGATGCAAGTATAAGCTTTGACGGCCTGGTGTATGAGCCCGGTGATTATGTGATTGAAGACCTGTTGCCTGCGGCCATCATCCGCTATACCACCGATGGGAGCATCCCCACGGAGGATAGCCCTGTTTTTGAGGAAAATCTTTTCATTGACAGCCGGGAAGGCGATCCCAACGTCATTTCGTTGATTCCGACCAACAATATTACAGAAGGCAGTGAGCAATGGCTGCCCCCTGAAGGGGTGGTGTATAAAGTCAACACCATCCGTGCACGTGCTTTTGCTCCCCGGATGAATCCGGGGGAAACGAGCTCGGCTACCTATATTGTGGACCCCGAAGGGGCTGCGCGTTTTTCGATGCCCGTAATGTCCATTGCTGCCCATTACGGGGCTTTCTTTGATCCTGACAGTGGGATATATGTCTTGGGAAATCACAGCAATTATTTTCAGACCGGTGAGGAATGGGAGCGGCTGGCCCACGTTGAGTTTTTTGAGGAAGACGGGAACCTGGGTTTCGCCCAGAATCTTGGGGTTCGGACCCACGGGGGCACCACCCGCCAGCGCCCCAGGAAATCGCTGCGGTTTTATGCCCGCTCAGAGTACGGAGAATCCTGGGTGAACTACCAGCTTTTTGAGGACAAGCCCATTTACCAGTTCAAGCGGTTTATTCTGCGCAACAGCGGAAATGACTGGGATCAGGCTATTTTTCGTGATGCCTTTATGCAGTCACTGCTGAAAGATGTTACGAAACTGGAACTTCAGTACTCAAGGCCTGTGGTATTGTTTGTTAATGGTGAGTATTGGGGTGTGCACAATGCGCGCGACCGCTATGACGACCGGTATTTTGAAACCCATTATGGCCTGGCAAGCATGGATGTCTCCCTGCTGGAAAATGATGCCGTTTTTGATGACGGGAACCCGGAAGGCGTGACACATTACCAGGAGATGATTCAGTTTATCCAGAACAATTCAATGAACAATGCCGCTAATTATGCGGCCCTGCAAACCCGCATGGATGTGGAGAGTTTTGTCGATCACCAGGTGGCCGAGATCTATTTTATGAATACCGACTGGCCTGGCAACAACCTGCAATACTGGCGAAAAATGACTTCTGCCTATCAGCCTGATGCCCCCTATGGCCACGATGGCAGGTGGCGCTGGATGATCAAGGATACCGATTTTGGTTTCTGGTTGAACTTCGATTATGTCCCGGGGGTGAATGAAGGTCCTGCCCACAACACCCTTGCTTTGGCCCTTGCGCCCAATGGCCCAAGCTGGCCCAATCCTGCCTGGTCTACCCTCATCTTCAGGCGGCTTTTGGAGAACCAGCAATTTAAATTTGCCGTCATCAACCGCTTTTGTGATATGATGAATACGGTGTTTAAGGAAGATTATGTACTTGCCCGCCTGGAGGAAACCCATCATCGGTATTTGCCTGAAATGGAAGAGCATATCCACCGCTGGAGGACGCCTTACAATGTTTCGCACTGGGAAGAGCAGATCGGGCGCATGGGTACATTTGCCGCCCAACGCCCAGGCTTTCTGAAGCAACATCTGAAAGCACAGTTTGGGCTGAGTGACATGGCGAATGTCATGGTGAGCTCTTCCAGCCTTTCGCAGGGCGGTGTCAGGGTGAATCGCCTGGAGCCCCATCAGATCGGTAACCCCTGGACAGGCTCCTATTTCAAAAACGTCCCCATAGAGGTGGAAGCCGTGCCCCGGCCGGGTTTCCGCTTCAGCCACTGGGAGGGGCTGCCCGCGGGAACTCCGGCCCTGGCCACCATTAACCTGACCAAGGATACCAGCATCGTGGCCTGGTTCTCCAATTCCCTGATTCATTACTGGCATTTCAACAATCTGCCCGATGAGGTCTTTACAGAAGTGGACTCTGACTTTTCCCTCAATGATGGCGCCCTGATCACTTATCCCGGAACGGGAGAGGGCTATATGGACCGCACCGACGGATCCTTGCTCAATGCCAATATGGACGCCCCAGCAGGCTTTGGTTTGAGGGTGCGCAACCCTTCCGATTCCCGTGAACTGATTGTTGCTGTTCCTTCGACAGGATATCGCGAGCTGCAGTTTTCATTTGCAGTTCATCGCACCAACAATGGCGCACAACAGCAGGAGTTTTATTACTCACCCGATGCAGGCGAGACTTGGGAACAAATAGGAACTGCTTATGATGTTTTTCTTGACTATACGGTTAAGGCTTTTGACCTGAGTGAAATTGACGAGGTCAATGATAATCCGGATCTTCAATTCAGGATTCTGTTCACAGGGGAGGAAGCTTCGGGAGCTTCGGGCAACAACCGTTTTGATAACCTTGCCCTGACGGGTGTGGCAGCTGCCCTGACCCTGGATGCAGCCAATCCGCCGGCAGCGGTTTTGAATGAATATTATGAGGGGCATACCTTCACTGTCTCAGGAGGTTCAGCGCCCTTTTCATTTTCCTTGACAGGTGGAAGCTTGCCTGAAGGGATGATTCTTTCCGGCGATGGGGTCCTTTTGGGAATGCCTTCAGAAAGCGGAAACTTTGAGTTTTCCGTTACGGTTACCGATCAGGAGGAGGCCACAGATTCCCGTTCCTACGAGCTGTTTGTTGAGGACAAGGCCCTTATCCATTACTGGCATTTCAACAACCTGCCTGACGAGGTCTTTACGCAGGTGCCCTCTGATGTTTCCCAAGTGGGGAATGGGATAATCACCTATCCCGGGACGGGCCCAGGATATATGGACCAGACAGATGGCAGCCTGGTGAACGCCCGCCGCAATCAGCCTGCAGGCTTTGGCCTAAGGGTGCGCAATCCTTCCAATACGCGGGAGTTGATCATAGCCACACCTTCTGACGGCTACAGCGACCTTGAGTTTTCGTTTGCCGTGCACCGTACCAATAACGGGGCACAGGAAGAGCAACTGTATTATTCTGCCGATGGGGGCAATAAGTGGGTGGCCTTGGGTGACCCTTACAGCATCCAGACCAGCTATGAGGTGAAAACCTTTGACCTGGGAGGCGTTGCCGAGGTCAACAACAATCCCCAGCTGCTGTTCCGCATCCTCTTTACTGATGAGGCGGCTGCGGGTCTGGAAGGCAACAACCGCTTTGATAACATTGTGCTTGAAGGGGTTTCCTCTTCCGTAGGCTTGGAAGAACAGGAAATGCAGCAGAGGGTGCCCCGAAATTTCCCCAATCCTTTCAGGGGAAGCACGGTGATTCCGCTGGATCTTACTGAAGCAGGGCACGTTGTTGTTCAGGTTTTCAACGCCAATGGAAGGCTGATCAGCACCCTGGTGGATCAGCATTTGGAGCCAGGCCTTCACGAATTGCAGTTTAATGCATCAGGATTTCCCGAAGGCGTGTATATTTACAGAATCATTACAAGCCGGTATGCGGTTTCGCAAATCATGCTTAAAATGTAGGTTTGTCCATTCTAACCACTATTTATATGATTGAAAAAATAATTGTTAAGAAACAGTCAGGTGAAAAGGAACCCTTTTCACGCGCAAAACTGGACCACTCCCTTGAACGGGCAGGGGCCAGTGATGACATCATTGAGAAGGTGTATGAGCAGTTGAGCGGGCAGATGTACGATGGCATCACAACCTCACAGATCTATAAGAAAGCTTTTGGGATCCTTCGAAAGCTGAGACGAAGCACGGCAGCCCGATACAGCCTGCGGAAGGCCATCATGGAGATGGGGCCTTCGGGTTATCCTTTTGAGCGATTGGTGGGAGCCGTTATCGAGACCAAGGGTTTTCAGACCAAGGTGAGCCAGATTGTAAAGGGGCAATGCGTTTCGCACGAACTGGATGTAGTGGCCCGCAACCAGCATGAACAATTTATGGTTGAGTGCAAGTATTTCAACAGCCAGGGCAAGAACTGCAATGTGCAGGTGCCCCTTTATATCCACTCGCGCTTCAATGACGTGAAGAAGACTTGGGAAAAAGACCCTGCCAACAAGGGGCTTCGCTTCTCAGGCTGGGTGGTTACCAACACCCGTTTTACGGATGACGCCATCGATTACGGCAAATGTGCAGGTCTGACCATGGTTAGCTGGGACTATCCCAAGGGGAAAGGTCTGAAGGATATGGTGGAGGAATCAGGTCTGTTTCCCATTACCGTCCTCACCACCCTGACCCGAAAGCAAAAGGAGATCCTGCTTGAGAAGGAAGTGGTGCTGTGCCGTCAATTGATTGAAAAGCCCATTGCTTTTGGTAAGCTTGGTCTTGATTTAAAAAAGCAAAAAAGAGTGCTTGATGAAGCACGGGAACTTGTTGGGAAGAAGTAGGCCAGACTTGTCATCATCCGGTAGTAAGATATCCTGAAGGAGTAAACAATTAATTCGCTGATCCATGAAGACCCTGAGAATTATTTTTACAATTAACTTTCTTTTGCTTTTTACTGTTTTGATACCCCGTATGGCACAAGGGCAGTCTGTTCCCGAAAGGGTAGAGCCGCCTTTCTGGTGGGCAGATATGTATCACACGGAACTCCAGGTGATGGTCTATGGGAAGAATGTGGGACTGACGCGGGTGCAGGTCAGTGAGCCAGGGGTCACGATCAGGGAGGTTGTGGCTGTTGAGAATCCAAATTATCTCTTTGTGTATCTTGATCTCTCACAGGCAAAGCCAGGGGTGGTAAGGATGAACTTCTACGCAGGCAATAATCTGCAGTTTGTCTATGATTATGAGCTGCGTGCCCGCGAGGAAGGCTCCATGTATCGCCGGGGTTTTGACGCCTCTGACGCCATATATCTGCTGATGCCCGACCGATTCTCGAATGGTGATCCGGGCAATGACGAAATTTCCGGGATGCTGGAAGGGGCCGACCGCAGGAATCCTGATGCTCGCCAGGGTGGCGATATCCAGGGGATCATCGACCACTTGGATTATATAGCCGATATGGGGTTCACCGCACTCTGGATCAACCCCTTGCTCGAAAACAACCAGCCGCGTTATTCCTACCACGGCTATGCCACCACCGACTACTATAAGATTGACCCGCGCTTCGGCACCAATGAAGATTACCGCCGCCTGGTTCACTTGGCGGAGGGAAAAGGGATCAAGGTCATCAAAGACATGATCTTTAACCACTGCGGACACTATCACTGGTGGATGAAAGACCTTCCCTCTGCCGACTGGTTGAACCAGTGGCCAGAGTTTACGCGCACCTCTTACAGGATGACCACCATGGTGGACCCCTATGTTTCGTTTGCTGACGAAAAGCGGATGGCCGACGGCTGGTTTGACAACAACATGCCCGACCTGAACCAGCGAAACCGACAGCTGGCCACCTATCTGATTCAAAACAGCGTCTGGTGGATAGAATATGCTGATCTGAAAGGCATCCGCAAGGACACCCAGCCTTATTCGGACAAATACTTCATGGCCGAATGGGGCAGGTACGTTATGGATGAGTATCCATACTTCAACATTGTCGGGGAGTCATGGATGGGTATCCCTGCCATGATCAGCTACTTCCAGGGCGGGAAAAATAATCACGATGGTTATGATTCAAATATTCCCAGCGTGTTCGATTTCTCACTCTATGATGAGATCGGGCTTGCTTTTGAAGAGGGCAATGGATGGGCTACAGGCCTTATGCGCCTGTACAATTCGCTGGCCATGGACTTCCTGTATCCCAATCCTTATAACCTGGTCATCTTTGGCGACAACCACGATACCGACCGTTTCTTTTCCCGGGTGGGCGGTGATCTGCGCAACCAGAAAATGGCGCTGACCTTCCTGATGACCACCAGGGGAATTCCTATGATCTATTCAGGGACGGAGTTGCTGGAGTCGGCCTTCGAACACGACGGTCATGGCAAGATGCGCACAACTTTTCCCGGGGGTTTCCCCGGCGATGTTGTCAATGCTTTTACCCGTCAAGGGCGAAGTGATGAGCAAAACGAAATCTTCGATCATCTCGTCAGACTGCTGCAATTCCGAAATGAGAATCCCGTGCTGCACTTTGGCTGGCTGAAGCATTTTGTTCCTGAAGACAATGTGTATGTTTATTTCAGGTACGATGGCGACCAGCGTATTATGGTCGTCATGAATAACAATGAACAAGCCATAGACGTTGATTTGGCGCGGTATCGCGAAGGCTGGGATGGCGCAAGCGAAGCCGTGGAGGTGCTTAGCGGAAAACGCCATGCGACTTTTGACCGCTGGCATGTTCCCGCCAAAACTGCAGAGGTTTTTGAATTGTTTTAAAAAGATGCTTTTCAGTTTATTCCTTCCTGGGGTCTTGTGCCGGTTCAAAGGAATAGGTCATGAACCAGTTGTACTGGAAATAGAGCGAATTTTTCATCTGCATATTTTCAATTATCAGGGGAGTGGTGAAGGGAATCATTACTGGATCACCGGGCTCCCAATTGGCGGGAGTCATGACATTGAAGTCATCATCGGTTTTTTGTAAAGCGATCAGGGTGCGCTTCACCTCATCCAGGTTTCTGCCTGTTTCTATGGGATAAAAATATATAGCCCTGACTTTGTTATCCCTGTCAATAAAGAATACGCCCCTGATGTTTTCCCCTTTTTTGGCCCTTGGGTGGGTCATTCCATACAAATTGGTAATTACATAGGCCTGATCGTCAACCAGCGGGAAATTGATGGTCACAGGTGGGCGGTCTCTGTATGAAACTGACTCCAGGGCTTCTTTCCAAAGGAAGTGGGTTTCCAGGGCGTCGGTGGAAACGATGACCAGTTTAGCGCCAAGGTGGTTAAATTCTCGTTGTAGATAAGCCAGTTCAAGCAATTCGGAAGAGCATACGGGCGTAAAATCGCGGGGGTGAGCCATAATGATTTTCCAGTTTCTGCCATAATCTTCAGGGAAATGAAGGGTGCCCTGGGTGGATTCGGCAACAAAGGAGGGTGCAGTATCCCCAATTAAGGGTATGTTGTTTCCCGAAGACTCCTGGCAGAAGCCGATGCTAAGGGAAAAAATGAGCGAAGTGCATACAAACAAAAAAAACCGTTTCATAGTTTTCATAGTTTAAGTGGGACACAAGGAAATTTTGGCAGGCAAACTTACGGCAGCAGAAAAGCAGGAGGCTAGGAAAATTTGGGGTTATTATGGTAATAAAGACCGGGAAAAATAACTCCTGAGAAATGCGAAAAAATTCCTTTCCGGAAGGGTGTTTTAACCTACAGAAACATAGAGGTATGAGCGAGGGGATAGGTTATTGGTTGGCCAAATGCACAAGCAGGAATCCTCCTCTCATGCAAATCAGCGCTTGAAAAGAAAGCTTAACCGTGTGCTTTTCAAAAATTATTTATGAGGCAGAACTTTTGGTTTAGTAAAAACCAAAATTAAAAGTCCCCGGGAAAACCTGATAGGACATTTTCTGAAAAAGATAGGGAATTTCTTGTTTTTTAGGTTTTTTTTCTGACTTCTGAAGGTAGTTGGCTGAAGAAAGCCTTATAAGATTTGGAAAAATAGCCCGGGTCATCATATCCTACCATATAGGCAATTTCAGCAATAGTACCTGCATCTTTTTCAAGCAGTTCTTTGGCCCGGTGCATTTTTAAGGATCGAACAAAATGGCTGGTGGTTTGATTGACCAGAGCCTTAAGCTTTCGGTGCAATTGAGATTGGCTCATCCCAATGTCGCGGCTGAGGTCCTCAATAGAATACTTCTCATTGGCAATATTGTCCTCTACCACCTTTATCAGGTTTTTCATAAATATTTGGTCTCGAGGGGTTACAGATATTTCCCCGGGTTTTAAGATGGTATTACTGCTGAATTTTTCACGAAGCATCTGCCGGTTTTCAATCAGGTTGTTAACCCTGGCTTGCAGTTCCTTTGGGTTAAAAGGTTTGGTGAGGTAATCATCGGCACCAAATTCAAGTCCCCGGATTCTGACTTCTTCTTCCGAAAGGGCAGTAAGGAGTATAATAGGGATGTGGCTGGTTTTGATGTCGTTTTTTAATGTTTTGCAAAACTCAAGCCCATCCACACCCGGCATCATGATGTCGCAAATGATCAGGTCAGGGATCATATCCAGGGCAAGTTTCTGGCCATCCAGGGCATTGGTTGCTTCCTCAACTCTGTAATCTTCCTGAAGGCTCTGGCGAATATAATGCCGCACATCCTCGTGATCCTCCACCAGGAGGATAATGGTGTGGTTAGATTCTTGTCGTGCCGGGGGGCTTTGTCCTTCCTGATTAAACAAGGGCTGGAAGGGTAAATGCCTTTTGAAGGCTGGTTTGGGTTCTTGCGCGGGTTCGCTGAAAATTTGGTGTTCCTCAAAATGCTCCCTGCCTATGGGTAACCTTAAAACAAAAGTGCTTCCCTTGTCGGGCACACTTCTAGCTATTATTTTCCCAAAATGAACTCTGGTAAGTTCTTTTACAAAAGCAAGGCCTATCCCGGAACCTTCATACCCCCTGTTGGGGAACGAATCGACCTGGAAAAACCTGTCAAAGATATAGGGAAGTTTCTCCTCAGGGATTCCAATACCCGTATCCTGTAGGCATATCTCCAGTGCGCCTCCCTTTCCCTTGCGTGGTCTTAAGCAGGCTTTCATGCTTACCTCTCCGCCATCAGGGGTGAATTTGAAGGCGTTGGAAAGAAGATTTGTAATAATTTTCTCCAGGATGTCGCGATCAAAATAGAATTGCTCTCTGAAGGATTGCCCTTCTATTTTTGGGTCAAAATCGAAATTTAGGTTTATGTTTTTTTGTTCTGCCTTAGAAGCAAATGACATCACAATCCCTTTAAGGAAAGCTATCAGATCGCCACGCGATACCTTAACCTGGTAGTTACCGCTTTCGAGCCTGGAAAGTTCCAGGAGTTGGTTTACCAGGTTGACCAGCTTCAGCACATTGGCGTGCATCAGGGAGAGTTTAATTTGTTTTTTGGGGTCCTGATATTCATCCAGCAGTTGTTCCAGGGGGCCCAGGATCAGGGTAAGGGGGGTGCGGAATTCATGGGAGATGTCGGCAAAGAATTTGGATTTCATTTGATCCAATTCCCGAAGCTTTTTGGTTTCAATCTCAGCCAGGCGCGTCCGGTTTTCGAGCCTCAGTCGGCTAAGCTCAAATTTTCTCAATGCCGCCAACATCCCCAAGATCAACAGTACAATGACAAGTCCCGGCCAGTGCTGTCCCCACCAGGTCAAAGCCGACGACTGAACGAGGAGGACGCCTTTCAGTTTCTTATGAAAATCGCCAGCCTCCTTTTCCCCCTCTGTCAAAGGTAAGCCAATATGGGGTTGAATGAAAAAGGAAGGTTTTTCCGTTTTCTGGCAATACCCGTATAACATCCGGGGTGCTTTTGAGATCTTTTTAAAGAAAAGGCCTTTCGAGCTAGGGCTAATGCGGTAATTCTTTATATCATTGTGAAAAAGAAAGTGGTTTCCTTTAGGGTGTTCTGTGGCGCCAAGCTTCAAGGAGACAAACAAAATGAACAGGAGCAGGACAAAAACCGCCTTTCCTGAGACAGAGATTATTTTCCGGAAACCACCACAAAGGGGTTTCTTTGGGGAGGGGAAATGATGCATCGGGTTACTTGTTGCTCAAGGGTTCCCTGAAAACAAAAAAGGATTTCCCTGGTTTATGGTTGCTTTTCCCTAAAGTTAAGAAAAAATCCCTGAAAAATAAAATATTGAGACGAGAAGATGTTATATGCCGACTATTCTCTTATGAATCTCGTTGCGCTAACATTTGTGTCTGTAATGATCCGGAGTATATAAACTCCCTGTTTCAATTGGGAAATATTTATTTTTAGGTTATCTCCCTGCTGATAGAATTTTTTACTCCACAAAAGGCGCCCACGGGTGTCAAAGATATCTGCATTCACCGCAGTGTTTGTCTTGGGAAGGATCAGGTTCAGCACGTCTGAACCGGGGTTTGGGAAAAGGCTGAAACCCTTGTCAAAAAGAGCAGGACTGGAAGTGTCGTCCACTTCAAAAACTGCTGTAAGGCTGAGGTCTTGTGTGGAAGTCACAAGTAATGGGTTTTCAAAAAATTCCTCCTGTGTGTCATTGACCCATTTTTGCAGACGATAGCCTTCTGCAGGGATTGCAGAAATGGGTAAAGCCACTCCGCTGAAGTAATCCCCTGTCCAGGGATAACCCTCAAATCCGAAAAGGAGGGGGTTGGAGGAGTCGAGATGAAGGCTGTTGACCCTGATGCTGCCCTGGCTGGGCTCGTTTACATCGAGGTTCAGGGTAAAGGTTCCCCCGAGGTTGAAGTGGCTGATGAGGTGCGATCGCTGGTATTCGGGGCGGTAGGCGGCAAAGTTGACCATACGGTTAAGATTGGTATGCCACTCATTAAGGGATGCCGCAGGATAACCCCAGCGCCCGATATGTTTTTCAATCTCGGGTTCAATCACTGCCTTGGTTTCCTCCAGGAATGCAATCATATGATCACTGCGGAATACCGTGTTGAGCAGGTCGGCAAAACGATTGATGAAGCCATTCCTGAAAGAATCATTTTCGAGGAGGCTGCGGATCAGGAAAGTGGACCACTGTGGGTTGGGCGGCCAGTCGCCTCCCTCAGGATCGGTGACAAAGGCTATCATATCGAAGGTGTGACTATATGCTCCGCTCCATCCAAATCCGAAATCCAAATCATTGAGCGCCCAGTGCCAACGCCCATCATTGCCAAAGGAGGCATCCGGGTTATAGGTGGTTTGCCGCCTGAAATATTTGAGGTTATGCCCCGGCCAGTCGATGTTGCCCAAAAAGATATTGATGATGTTGTAATCAATGAAGTTCTCCACATTCATCAGGGTTTGCAGGGTTGCAAAGGCATCCGGGTCGGAGAGGGGGTTTTCGTCAATGAAGTCGATCATATTGCCAAAATGGGCCCAGCTTCCTTCTTCAACTTCCATGTTGTTTTCCAGGAGGTCGATTTTGTCCTCGGGTATTCCATACTTACGGAGGAAATAATGTTTGTCGTAACGTTCGCGTAGGTTTTGGATACCCCAATACTCTCCGTTTAGGAAAAGGATAGCTGGCCTGTAATCTTGTATGGGAACTCCAATAGGTTCCATCAGTTTTTCCATAAATCCATCGCGCAAATGAGTACCGGGCCCGAAGAAATCCTGCCCTGCATTGCGCAACAGGATGCGCTTGTACTGGTTATGGTCCTGGTCAGGGAAAAAGGGATGGTTTAGGTAATCGCTGCCATAACCTCCCCTGGCATAAATACGCAGTGACTTCTGAGGCATGGCCCGGGTGCCCCCTCCGTGGATGCGTACCCCAACGTTTTCGGAAAGGACTTCCTCTCCGTTTTCAAAAAAGCTGAAATAAGAAGGAACCTCCCAAAGCTCACCGGTACGGAAATAATTGGCATTCGGCATTCCGTACCAGTTTTCGCCATAGCCATAAGTTTCATAGTCAATGCCAGGGATATAAATGCCATTGAAGTGGTTGAAAAGGTTAAAGGTATCCGTTACAATGCTGGCTACCGGAAGTGCAGGTGGCTCGATATCAATGAAATAGGTGGCGGTGGCCGGCGGAGGGGTGAAGTATCCTTCGCGGAAAGCAGCAGCCCTGACCACAGTGGCCTTCTCGGGGAAAAGAGAGGGAGTCTTCCACCCAAACTCATGCGGGTCGGTTTCGGGCGGATTGGTGCGTATTATATTGATTCCCTGATTATTGCTTGTTTGCTGAACCAGGGTAATGGGGCCTTCATACGGGATGGACTCAGGGGTGGGGGTGGCCCCGTCAAGGGTATAAAAGATCGCGGCTTCAGGATCAGGATGACTGATTATGAGGCTTTGTTCACCATTGTAAAATCCAGGGACTAGGCTTAACTGGGGCACCTCCAGAACGTCTTCATATCCCTGCTGGCTGTTGGAAGCTCCTGGCGTGGGGTTGTCAAAGAAGACCAGGTTGCCTGAAGCGTCAGGATAATGCCCGAAGGAGACATCGCCACCCATGGGGGTGGGGGGTATTTCAGAGATACGTGTGCCATCGGGCCGGGTGAGGATGACTTCCTCTCCATCGGCACTGATGGCGTAACTCGTGTGCAGGGGCTCGTCGGGATTGGTTCGGTCCTTGTTCGAGGCCCAGACGATCATATACGCTCCAGGGGAAATGCTCACAGAAGGAAAAACCCATTTAAACGCGTTGTTGTAGTTGTCCGACAAGCCGTATCCTTCAAGATCGACCTCGGTTTCTCCTGCATTATACAGTTCGATCCAGTCGCTGTAATCCCCGTCGTCATCGGCAATGGTGGTCTGATTGGAGGCCTGAATCTCATTGATCACCACGTCCTGGGCTTGCAAAAAAGGGGCAAGAAACAGGAGAAAAAGGGGCAGTATCAGGTAACTTCCAGATGAAGCACAAGGCTTCAGGAGGATAGGCTTGCGGAATAATCTTGAAAAAAGCATTACATAAGGTATATGCGTAAGAAAACCAGTTGAACTTTCAAAGTAAGCGATTTTTTACCTCTCTTGCTATAGGGTTTCACTTAAAATTTTATTCATACTTTTACATTTATTTCTGAAAGACCCCATAATGAAGAAGCTTTCCATTGTCATCCCCGCTTACAATGAGGGGAGAACCATTACCGCAATTCTTGAACGCATCTTGGCCGTTGATCTCGACGGGATTGAAAAGGAACTGGTGATCGTGAACGATTGCAGCAAGGACAATACCGCCGAGGTGGTCGAGGGTTTTATCAAAGATCACCCCGAAACCAATATCCAGTTTTATCATCAGCCCGTCAATATGGGCAAAGGAGCTGCATTGCACCGAGGGATAAAGGAAGCCCAGGGCGATTACATCATCATCCAGGATGCCGACCTGGAATACGATCCCCGTGAATACAAAGACCTGCTGAAACCCATCCTGGAAGGCAATGCCGACGTGGTTTACGGATCGCGATTTCTTGGAGGTAATCCCCACCGAATTCTTTTCTTCTGGCATACCATCGGAAACAAGCTTCTGACCTTTCTGTCGAACATGTTCACCAATCTGAATCTTTCGGATATGGAGACCTGCTACAAGCTCTTCAGGGCCGAAATTGTAAAAAGCTTGCACCTGAAAGAGCGACGCTTCGGCTTTGAACCTGAAGTTACAGCCAAAGTTTCGCGTTTTCCTAAGGTCAGGATTTATGAGGTGGGTATTTCTTATTACGGCCGCACTTATGAAGAAGGAAAAAAGATAAACTGGAAGGATGGGTTCAGGGCCATCTGGTGTGTTTTGAAATACAACATCTGGAGCAAGCGCTAGAAAATGATTTCTCTATAAGAAACGACCCATGTTCAAGAAGATTCAGAGATTTTTCCCGGAGGAAAAGCTGGCCCTGGGCTTGATTCTGTCAGGTCTTTTCCTGTTTTTTCTTTGGATTCTGTTCCGCTCTGAAGGGTTCATCGGCGATGCCGACAGTGTGACCCATTACCGCTTCTCAAGGTATTCGTGGCAGTTTCCCTCTTTTCTTCTTGACCACTGGGCCAAGCCTGTTTTTACTTTGCTCTCCAGCCCCTTTGCACAATTCGGCCATTCAGGGGTTTCCGTATTTAACCTGTTGGGGGGCATCGCCAGTGCCTGGCTGGCCTGGTTATCGGCAAAAAAGCTGGGTTATTCCAATCGCTTGTTGCTTCCTTTCTTTGTGTTCTTCACCCCTATTTATACCTTGCTGGTCATCTCAGGACAGGTGGAGGTGCTTTTCGGCCTCTTCATTATTGCCACCGTCTGGCTATGCCTCGACAAGAGATACCTCTGGGCCGCCGTGGTCATTTCGTTCTCCCACCTGGTACGTACCGAGGGCATCATTATTATCCCCACCATTGGATTATATTTTCTTATAAAAAGGCAATACCATGCAATCCCCCTGCTGCTGACAGGAACCCTTATATACAGCATCATTGGCTACTTCCATTTTAAGGATTTTTTCTGGCTGATAAACCAGATGCCCTATGGCGGAAAGGCTGAGATGTATGGCACGGGAAGTTTCTGGCACTTTTTCCAGGCTTGGCCAAAAATCTTCGGGAAACTGAACGGATGGCTGATGGCCTTGGGTGTGCTGGCCATTTTTTATGGCCTTCTTCGAAAAAAGGACAGTCGTCATTGGGGTGAACTCATACTGATTCTGATGCCCTTCGGCCTGTATTTCATGGCCCATGTGCTGATGTGGTATACCGGCATCGGACGCTCCCTTGGTATGTATCGATATATGATATCCATTGTGCCTCTCGGGGCACTGATTGCCTTGCGGGGTGCCAATGTTGCCCTGAATGGCTTGGAAGGCCTGTTCAAAACAAAATTACCAAGCGATCTCCTGGCCTTGGTAATGCTGGTCTTCTTTATATTGACCCCTTTTAATGAGTGGCGCATCCCACAGAAACTCGAAGGGATGAACAAGGTGATGAAGGAGGCTGCAGACTTCGTCCTTGAAAACAAGATCAACCAGGACAAAATCTACTATTCCGACCCGGCCCTCGAGATGTTTCTTCACCTGAACCCTTATGACGAAACCACCTCCCGCCTAAGGCTTCCCGATTCCTCCAAGCCTCATCACGAGGTTATACCCGGGGAAATCATAATATGGGAGGGACACTTTATGGCACTGGAAGGGGTTAAACTAGAGGACCTGAAACATAGTCCCTACTTTGAACAGCTGGGGCTCTTTGAACCTGAGCATCCGTTTACCATTTTCGAAACAGATTACAAAGTAGCGATTTTCCGAAGGCTTGACGTGGACGAGAATTTTGCTAACGATAGTTTTGTCCCTGAAAAGGGTGAAGACTAAGTCTGAAAATCTGCAAATGTCCTTTTTTCTTGAAATTGCTTAAATAATACAATGACTATAAAAATCGGGAATTCTAAATACGGCACGGAGACTCTTGAAGTTATTTCTCAAGCTAGGAAATTTAATCGATGGATGTTCGAAACCATCAAACCACATTGCAGCGGTAAAATACTGGAAATTGGTAGTGGTATTGGAAATATTTCGGAGTTTTTCATTGATGGAGGGTTTGATATCAATTTAAGCGATTATGAGAACAGTTATTTTCCATTGCTGAAGAAAAAGTTTGGAGATAAGGCTAATTTGGGTGGAATAAACCTTATGGATTTTTCTGACAAGGATTTGGTCAGAAAATTTCCTGATATGCAGGGTAAATTTGACACCATTTTTGCCCTAAACGTATTGGAACATATCGAAGATCATGTTCAGGCTCTTGATAATGCCGGGAAGATGTTGAAAAAAGGAGGCAAGGTTATTATTCTTGTACCGGCTTTTCAATCATTGTATAATTCATTTGATGAACAACTTGAGCATTTCAGGCGATATACCAGCAAATCATTGAAAGCGGTATTGGAAGCTGCAGGGTTTGATGTTGTGCACTCACAGTATTTCAATTTTATGGCCATTTTTGGTTGGTTTTTCTCTGGAAAGGTTTTGAGAAAAAGGATAATACCCAACAATCAGTTAAGACTATTCAATGCCTTAGTGCCTGTTTGGCGTGTTCTCGATCTGTTTACAAGCCGTTTTGCTGGTGTTTCAGTAATTCAGGTGGCCGTAAAAAATAGGTAGCGAGGTGTGTTAAAGCTACACGAGATGATAAAGAAAAACTTCTCATTGGCAGCCATTATTTTCATAATGATCGCTGCTGCCTGGTATGGAAAGAATTTGAACTCTTGGGGCAAGAACCGGGTGATCCAAAATGATGTCATTTCATATTATGCTTATCTTCCGGCTGCTTTTATCTTTAATGATCTTTCTTTTGAATTTGCCAAATCATTGCCTGAGGATTTTGACGGAACTATTTGGCTACAGGAAGCCCCCGGTGGAAAACCGATTGTTAGGATGACCATGGGATTGGCTTTTTTATGGCTTCCGTTTTTTCTAGTTGCTCATATGTTTGCCCAGGTGCTTCCTGTTTCTTCCTACGGTTATTCCTGGCCTTATGGTTTTTCCATTTTTATTGCTGCCCTTTTTTACCTATTTATAGGGTTGTGTTATTTGCGAAAAATTTTGCTCAGGTATTATTCTGAGACGATTACAGGCATTACTTTGCTCATTGTGTTTTTTGCAACCAATTTGATCTATTATGTTATTTCTGAGCCTGGGATGGCACATGTGTATAATTTTGCCTTAATTGCGGCATTTATCCACTTTTCATTGGAATGGATAAAAAAACCAGGGATCCAACATACTATTGTTATGGGCCTACTTGCTGGACTAATTGTTCTGATTCGGCCTGTTAACATTATTGTTTTGGTGTTTCCGGCTCTTACAGGAATTCCTTCAGTTAATGACTTTGCCCAAAGGCTTAAGAGCAATTGGAAACTAATAATTCTGGCAGGTTTTGTGGCTTTCCTGGTTTTATTACCTCAAATGGCCTTTTGGAAAATGCAAACCGGTCAATGGTTATTCAATTCTTATCTTGACCAGGGGAAGTTTTATTTTCTAAAGCCAAACATTTGGCATGGCCTGTTTAGCTTCAGAAAAGGCTGGTTAATTTATACGCCCGTAATGTTTTTTGGCTTACTTGGTATTTTTTGGCTTAGAAAAAAAGTTCCTGGCTTATTTTTACCTGTTTTGATATTCGTTGTTTTTAATATTTATATTGTTTATAGTTGGTGGTGTTGGTGGTATGGCGGCAGTTTTGGCTCAAGACCAATGATTGATATGTATGGGGTTATGGCTATCCCTTTGGCAGCATTTTTTCAAAAAGCCAACAACTCTAAACTTTGGCTAAAGGGGATGGCTGCTTTTATTTTTTTAGCCTTTATATGGTTGAATCAGTTTCAAATGAACCAATACCGGTCTTCTCTTTTACACTGGGACAGCATGACCAAGGAGGCTTATTTTTCCATTTTCGGTAAGAAAAAATGGCCCGAGAATTATGAGAACCTTATCAAGATTCCCGATTATGAAAAAGCTTTAAGGGGAGTGTCGGAATATCCTTAAATGAAAATTTAATTTTCTTTGATTTAAAACAGAAAGAAATGGGGGCAAATTTATATTTGCCCCCATATATGTTAAAAATGCGAATTTATTAAAATAAAGGATTCCCAAGCCCATGGATTATTGCTGGTTGCATTTAGGTTGCCTCCACCTCCATTTTCTGCTTGAAGAAAATGACCTGTGGTCTTCGTTTTAAAAAAATAGGTTCCTTTTTCCTGGCCGGGAATTAATTCAAATGTTTCCCAATCCCACGGATTTGGACTGTTTGCAACAACGTTTCCACCTCCTCCATTTGCCGCTTGTAAATAATTCCCATTTCTTGCTTGGAGAACGTAGTATGGGTGACCGTAAAGAGGGCTTTCCATAAGATGAAAAGTTTCCCAAGCATAAGGATTTGTGCTGCTTGCAACAACATTTCCGCCACCGCCATTTAAAGCTTGCACATAATGTCCATTACTTGTTCTTAAACAAACTCTCCTTCCAACCCCATATAAATATTGTATTGCGAAAACATCCATTTGTGAAAAGCTCCAATCTCTCCATAAATCCTGGGAGTTCATTATGGAAAACTCATCATTAAATGAAGTACCTGGAATAAAAACATCATTGTACCAAACACCTTCATGAACAGGAGCATCAGTGTGAAGAAATCCCATGCAATGACCTATGTTATGAGAAATATTGTAAGTCTTTTGCGCTAAGGACAAAGGGCCCGCATCAAAATCTTCCACGTCAAATTTATTAATATTTCAGAACCTGGCTTACCCCCAACAGGGAAAGTTCCTGCCGCTGCAACTGGCAAATAATAAGGATATGGAATCCAGCTACATAAACATAAGTAATCCTCTAATACCCCATCATCACTTTTAATCAAGATATCAAATTGACCGGATGTAACCAAAGAAAAATTGAGCCTACAATCAGGGATATTATTCCAATTAGTTATTGCCTGATTGATTGCTGTTCTCCACTGGCTTGTAGGCGGTATTGAATTATCAATTTTTACTCTTATGTTAGTTTGGTTCTCAAAAGAAACAAGGGTCTCTGTTCTCCAATGTTTACTTGAAATCTCTTTATTGTAACTCAGGGGAAATAAAATGTCTCCTTGCAAAATTAAATATTTGTCGCTAATTCGGATTTCTGATTCGTCAAAACCTAGAGTAAGGATTAGCTTGTAAATCGGACTTTCTCTTAAAGAGTTAAGGTCGATATACTGAAATTCATTTTCAGTTTGAGGAGTTTCTTCTTTTATGCTAGTATCTTTTTCGCAAGAAAAAAAAGCAAAAATTGCAAAAGTCAAAAAAAAGATTTTTTTCATAGTAAAAGATTTTGTTTATAAATTAAAATTAGGGCATAAAATTTATCTTTTAAGTGAAGGCTTACTTTGGTAAAAGTAGTATTTTTTATAAAAAAGTGTTACTTGAATCAAAAAATAATAGACCACTTCAGCAAGAGGCCATAAATAAGAACATATTTACTGATCAAGGTTATTGCAGTAATATAGGGAAATAGATTTAAATCCCCCACCAATTTTTACTTTAAAATCCCAAAAAATCCAATAAAAAATCCCAGGAAACCTCTTTTATTATTCAGAAAAGAGCCAAGCAACAATTGGAACTTTTTTCAGCCATACAAGTTAATGCTTTTTTACTCTTAACCGTTGAGCTGTCATCAAGCGTGAAAAGCCCCAATACCAGGTGTTGGAAACCAATGTTTTCGACATGGAAAGAATGGATGATTCCGGCCAGTTATTAGTTTCGAATGATGGGCAACATTTTTTTAATCCGGGTACTTCCCGTAATTCCGGAAAGGCATTTTCAGGCGAGCACAGCCTGAAATTGGGCATGAAAACAGAGCAAAACATTTCGGCATTAATTCCGGTGGAGCCCGGTGAACAATGGGTGGTATCAGTAAAAAGAAAATCTCCTTGGTTTAAAGGTGTCCTGGTTTTGACGGGCGATGAAGGGGCCCATTTCTATAAAGACATCCGGGTGGGTCTCCCTTCTGCAAGGGAAGGATGGGACTCTCTTTCGCTTCAGATTGAAATATCCTGGGAAGAGGCTACGACCTTAAAGGTTATTCTGAGAAATACCGGAAGATTGAATGCCTGGTTTGACGACTTGCGAATTGAAAAGGTGGAAAAATTTAGCCCTTAATCTACTCCTGCTAATTGTACCGTCATTTCCTTGAATTCTGTATCCCCTTCTTGCTTGATATAAAAGAGCTTTATGGTGGCATTCTCAAAGAGGTTTGCGGTCATACTGAATTGAAGGCTGCCCTTCCCGCAAAACCTTTCCTTTCCTGATACCTTAAATAAATGCACCGAATTCCAGTAGCGGTTATTTCCCAGGGCATCGTCAACGCTCACCAGGATTTCATCAATGCCTTCCTGAAAGCAAACATCCATAATCACTTGCAATATAATGGTTTCAGTCTCTTCGGCCAATGGTTTCAGTTGATTTCCATCCAGGGAATCCAGCAGGTTATATCCCACTTGAAAAGCATCGGATTGGACATTTAGCAGGATGTTTTTCTCGAAAAAAATCTGTTCCTCACTGAGTTCAACTTTTTGCATATAAAACAAACCCATGTATTTAGGGTAGGTCTTCAGAAAGACCGACCAATACTTTTCCCTGCTCATACTGGCATCATCCAGGATGTAGTTTTGATACTGCCAGGTCTGCACGATTCCAAGATAGCTCAACGGAAGGAGCATCAAAAAAAACAGCCACCTCCAAGCTAGGGGTTTTGACAGGAATACCGGGCTTGCAAAAAGCACAAACAAACTGTAATAATCCACCATGACCCTTGAGCCAAAGCTGGCCCCGTAAGACCAGTTATGCCAGCTCGACAATACATAGACCAGCAATGCCAAGGCAAGGTGGAAGCTGCCTGCTTTCCAGTAATTGTGCTCTTTGAGGTACACCCAGGTTCCGCCCAACGCCATCAAGAAAAAAGCGGGAGCATATACAAAGAATCCTTTCTGATAGCTGAACAGGAACTTCAGTACATTTGGCTGGCTCAGGATAAAGGTCTCATCCTGGTATGGCTTTACATACAGTAAACCGGTTTGCAGGTACCATACCAGGAGCTGAATGGCGATTACCAGCAAGGCCAGCGCCAGGGCGATAATTGCAGCCTTTAACCTTTTGGTGAAAATGCCCCGTACGGCTCTTGCAAAATGCCCCGCGTCATCAAACAGAAAGGGCACAAAGGCAAGGATGAGCCCGTTGGCAGGCCTGATCAGCACAATCATCCCAAAGGAAAGGGCAGCCAGGTAGAGGTACTTGTTTCTTTCTTTAATGGAATATCGGCTAATGCAGTAAACAAAAAAAGTGATGAAAAAGAAGGAATACACGTGGCTGAAGGAAGCGTCAGCATAGGCATACTGCATCAGCGAACTGCCAAAGACCACCAGCCCCTGCAGCAAAAGAATCCACCCGCTAGGCATGCCTTTCAGCTGAAGCAGTTTCCGCAAAAATACCAAGCCCATGAAGAGGTACAACAAGGCTGCAAGCTTAACAAACTGCTGGTAAATGAAACTGTACCCATCGGCTGAATATTTTATGCCTGCTACTGCAATGCCATGAGCGGTAAGAAAGAACGGCACTTGGGCTACGGCAGTGCCTATAAAATATTTATTGATCTTTCGGCCATTCACCTCAGGGTTAATGCCCTGATTATAGGCGTGGTGATCATAAAATTCGGTGACCAGCGAATCGGTATAGCTAAAATTCAGGTCGTGATAAATGAAGGCAGCAGGCAAGTAGTCGTAATAGCCCTTGCCGTCGGCAACGACCACAACCTTCCTGGGTTCAAAACATTGCGTTACAAGCAAGATGAACAGCAGAAGGATAAAACCCTCCTGTAAGAAGGAAAGTCGCGGCAGAAGTCCCCGGATGCGGTTTTTGAGGGTCATTGTTCAAAAGCTCCTTGAAGGAGTAAAGGTATGAAATCCTTAGAAGTGCTTCCACTTGTTCATTCATGCAGTACGCTTTCCAGTACCAGATGCGATTTTATTTCCTTCAGACCATCCAGGTGCATGCGGTAATAATCGATGATGCGGTGCAGCAATACCTTACGCTGATCGCCTTTTATTTTCAGGCTTTCCAGCTCCTCCAGCGGACAATTGGAAAGATTGTGGAACTGACTGCTCAACTCCAGGTCTAAGCAAGGTTCAGTCCCATGATAGCTGCTCTGATACATGCCTTCCCTCAGGTTGAAATAGGGGTGATGCGCATCGAAGTTGCTGCGGGGCGAGAAGCCCAGGTGACTGCTGAGCTGTAAAAGGAAAACCAAGTGGAAGTCAATGATGCGGCCGGAATGGTGGTCCAGAAACACCAGGGCTTGCTTAACATAGTCGAACATCCCAGGACTGGGATCAGATTCCTTCAGCACCCCCGAAAGCATCTCCGCAAGGAAGATTGCAATGGTCGTCCGGGTAATGTCATAAGGGATGCTCTGCCAGGGCTCGGGACAACTGATCTCGCGGATGTGCTGCAGGCCTCCGTGTTCCTTGCGGTAGATCACCAACTCTACCAGGGTCAGGGGCTGAAAGACATTTTGCTTGATGCGGGCACGGGCTTTTCTTACCCCCGGCACAATGAACGATTGCAGACCTGCTTCACGCGTAAACACCCGCGCAATCACGCTCGTCTCCCCATACCGGAAGTGATGCAGCACGATGCCGTTGGTTTTCTCTAACATAGCTTACCCCATTCCCGGAGATTGTTGTTTGCAGGCATTAGTTGACAAAAAGGATCTTGGTCACCAGGGTCTCACTACCGTCCTCGTTGGTTGAAAACACCAGGTAAACGCCTGTGGAAGGCCTGCGCCCGAAGAGGTCCTGTCCGTTCCATACGGCCTGACCTCCTTCGGCAATGGTTTCATACACCAGGTTGCCGTTGATGTCGGTGATCTTCACCACAGCGTTCTTCACCAGGCCCCTGATAGAGATATAACCGGCATATCCGGGACGCACTGGGTTGGGATATGCATATACATCGGTATGGACCGCCGGAGCGTCTATTGCCAGTCCTCTGAAGGAGGCAATGCCCTTGTCGGTGGCAAAGAATACTTCTCCGTTCTGCCCGTTGATGGAGATGTCGAGCACATTATTGGAGGGCAAAGGGCTGTTCTCTGCTGTAAAATGGAATACCGTCTCGCGTCCGTCGGACGAGAGCAAGAAGGCTCCTGAACGGGTGGTACCGAACCATTTTTTGTTCGAACCATCTATGGCAATGGTGTTTATGGTCTCGGTTTCAAAAAGAATGCCTGCAAAGCCATCCTGCTGAACGATGATCTGCTGGGCATTGATGGGTTCGCCCGAAAACACCCGCTGGGGAGCATAAAAAACTGCAACACCCTTATCGGTGCCTGTCCAAATGTATCCGTCATGGTCAACAGCAAGACTGATCACGTTGTTTGTGGGCAGTCCCCCGCTGCCTGCGGTGGTAGTAAGCCTTCGTGCCTGGAAGTCGTTGTCGCTGTTCAGGTTGTTTTCCTTAAAAACATAAATGCCGCCCCCGTTGGGTAAGGCAGCCCATTTCTGCCCCGATCGGTCGATCACCAGCCGGCCGATCATCTGGTTGGTGCTGATCTGACCCTGGCTGCTGAAACTCAACCATTCGTTGTTTTCCTTTTTTACGGCGATGGGCCTTAGTGTGTATGAATTGGTCACCCATACATTTCCACCCCGGTCTACCGCGACCCCGCCCACACGGACATGGTCTTCCACTCCATCGCGCCTTCGCAGGGTGCTGTTGCTGTCGTCCCAAAGGATAGTAGGCCCTTCAGGGGAGAACTCCAGCAAACCTTCTGTCCAGGAGGCTGCATAGATCTTTTGCGGATTCCCCGGATCGACTGCTATCCGGATGATGTCCCACACTTGGTCCATCACGGGGAAGTTGATCAGGTTAAACCACGTCCATTTCCCTTCGGAAAACATAAACACCCCGTTGGTGTTCCAGGTGTTTCCCCCACTGGAAGTGATGGAGCCCGGGGCTACCCAAAGACTGCCGCCTCCCGTGGCCAGCCCGAAAGCATTGGGGGTTGGAGGCCCTGGCAGGATGATGCGGTAATAGCCTGTGGGTGTTACCCGTTGAATCAGGCCGTCGTAAATGTCGCCCAGCCAAAGCGTGCCCTCTTGGTCAAAAAGCAGGTCTAATGCCCTGACCATTCCCTCATAATAATTGTCGATGCGTTCCTCCAGTTCCAGCTCTGCATTGAAGATGTCTACATGCTGATCGTTGGATACCAGTAACTTGTCTCCGCTGACCCTGAGCTTGCGACGGGCACCGCTGTAAGGCTCACTGCCTGGAAAGAATGCTTGCCACTGACTGCCATCGTATCGATACAGCTCATCATCGGGTGAACCCGAAACATTGGCAAACAAACTCCCCTTATACCAAGCGACCATATTGACTTCCTCATTGTTCTGACCACTGACCGGAATCTTTTCCCAATTCTGGAAGTCGGCCAGATTAACTCCCTGGGCAGCTGCGCTGAGCAAACCTGCATTGGTGGCCGCAAAGAAATGTGTGTCAGAATGAGTCAGGTCCGATACTTCTATCTGGCTGCCCAATGGGCCGATGAAATAAGTATCACGGATCAGGAAAGTGGCCAGGTCAAATTCCACAATGCCAAAGCCGCAGGCAAGATACGCGCGGCTGCCCTGAATCAGGATGTTGTTGATGCTTTTGCTCCCCATGATGGCAGACCTGCGGATGTCGGGAATGTTGATGAACTGTCCGCCCTGAATCAGATCAAGGTTACCGTTGCCATAACCCAGCAACAACAATTCGTGTTCCTCGTCATAGGCCATGCTGGTGATGCCAAAGTCGGTTAGCCCTTGCACCTTGTCGATCTTCTCCACGCTGCTGTCTTCCTTGTTATACACCACCAGACCGTACGAGGTTGCGCCAATTATCTTTTCGGGGGTTTCCGCAACGGCAATAACGGTGTTATTTGGTAAATGGTGCCGCCAGTGCCCTACAGGAATCTCCTGACCTGATAGTGAAACAACAAGGGCAAGGTTACACATTATTGAAAGCCACAATTTCAGTGCTAGACCTTTATGTTTTTTCATGTAATTTCCTTTTTTTCCTGTGCAGGAACCCCTAACCCGCAACCTATGCAAATTTAACCAAAAACCTTGGGCAGACCTGCCGAAAAATAAACCTTATGAAAAACGCATCCCTGGGAAGGTTAATGGCTCCATAAACCGTGACTTTCAGGACTTTCTTCCATGTACCTGCAAAGGATGACCTTTGTATGGGGGTTTTTTATAATTTTGCAGTTCCCTTTAAGGTACCTAGTTGAATTACTGCCAAAAACTGCTTTCTATTCACCCGAAAACCACCATCACCAATGGAGAAAAAGCCCCAATCGATGATGTGTTCTTTTTTGCAGCGCCTCGACAAAGAGCGCCTGCTGGGCCAGAAAGCGCTGGTGGTATGGTTCACCGGTCTCTCAGGTTCGGGTAAGACCACCATCGCCATCGACCTGGAACGCAGGCTTCATGAGCTGGGATTCAAGACTCAAGTCTTCGATGCTGACTTCATCCGCACCACCATCAACCGCGACCTGGACTTCACCATGGAGGGGCGAATTGAGAATATTCGTCGAATGGCTGCCATTTCCAGGCTTTTTGTCGAAGCAGGACTGGTGGTGATCTGCTGTTTCATCAGTCCCACACGACGCATCCGCCAGATGGCACGCACCATCATTGGCGCCAATGACTACTGCGAAGTATTTGTCAACGCCCCCTTTGAGGTGTGCGAGGCCCGCGACCCCAAAGGACTCTATGTGAAAGCCAGGAGAGGCGAGATCAGCGACTTTACGGGTATTGACTCTCCATACGAAGCCCCCGAACATCCCGATCTGGAGATTCGAACCGACCAGTGCAACGTTACCGAGGCAGTCAACCAGGTGTTGGATTTTTTTTTACCGAAAATCGTTTTTAAAGAATAGCGTTATGCAGTCATACAACCTGAATCACCTGCGCGAGCTGGAAGCCGAATCTATGTTTGTGATTCGCGAGGTGGCCGCACAATTTGAAAAACCCGCCCTCCTGTTCTCGGGCGGAAAGGACTCCATCGTGATGTTGCACATTGCTGTCAAGGCCTTCCATCCCGCAAGGGTCCCATTCCCCCTGTTGCATATCGACACAGGGCACAACTTCCCCGAGACGCTGGCTTTTCGCGACAATCTTGTCAAGAAGCTGGGCGCACGCCTCGTGGTGGGCTATGTTCAGGAATCCATCAACAAGGGCCGGGCCGTTGAGGAAACAGGACCTCAGGCCAGCCGTAATATCCTGCAGACCGTAACCTTGCTCGACACCATTGAAGAGCATGGCTTCGACGCCCTCATGGGCGGGGGAAGACGCGACGAGGAAAAAGCCAGAGCCAAGGAACGCTTCTTCTCTCACAGGGATGACTTTGGCCAATGGGACCCCAAAAACCAGCGCCCCGAGCTGTGGAATATCTTCAACAGCCGCAAAAAAATGGGCGAACACTTCAGGGTGTTTCCCCTGAGCAACTGGACCGAAATGGACGTATGGCAGTATGTGTTGCTTGAAAACATTGAGATGCCATCCCTTTACTTCTCCCACTACAGGGAATGCCTCAACCGCAAAGGCACCTTGTTGGCTCGAAGCGAATATGTGAAGCTCATGGAGGGCGAAAAATGGGAAAAAATGCGCATCCGTTTCCGCACCATCGGCGATATGAGCTGCACGGGCGCAACGGTATCGCCTGCCAGCAGCCTGGAAGAGATTATCCTCGAGGTCGCGGCTGCAAGGCAAACGGAAAGGGGCTCACGGGCCGATGACAAGCGCAGTGAGACCGCCATGGAAGACCGTAAGAAGGAAGGTTATTTTTAAATTTGGCTGTGATGAAAAACGTTTCAGAAAATGGATATCTGGATATGGAGTTGCTGCGGTTTACCACTGCAGGCAGTGTGGACGATGGGAAAAGCACACTGATCGGGCGTTTGCTCTACGACAGCAAATCCATCTTCGAAGACCAATACGAAGCCATTAAAGTTAGCAGTGAGCGCCGGGGCGAAACAGGAGTGAACCTGGCCCTGCTTACCGACGGACTGAGGGCCGAACGCGAACAGGGCATCACCATCGATGTTGCATACCGCTATTTCGCCACCCCAAAAAGGAAGTTTATTATTGCCGATACCCCTGGCCATATTCAGTATACCCGCAATATGGTCACAGGGGCCTCTACCGCCAACCTGGCCGTTATACTCGTGGATGCCCGTAAGGGCGTGGTGGAACAAACTAAACGCCACGCCTTTATTTCCTCCCTGTTGGGAATCCCTCACCTGGTGATATGTATCAACAAGATGGACCTGTTGGAATACGACCAGCAGGTGTTTGAACGCATCAAAAAAGAATTTCAGGCATTTGCATCTAAACTGAAGGTTCAGGACATCCAGTTTGTGCCCATCAGCGCCCTCAAGGGGGATAACGTTGTCGAAAAGTCCCAAAATATGCCCTGGTATGGCGGTCCCACCCTGATGTACCTCCTCGAGACCATCCACATCGGAAGCGACCTCAACCTGGTCGATTGCCGGTTCCCTGTACAATACGTCATTCGTCCACAGAGCGATGAATACCACGACTACCGTGGCTATGCCGGAAGGGTGGCAGGCGGCATTTTTAAGCCTGGTGACCATGTGATGGTATTGCCTTCAGGCTTCACTTCCCGCATCAAAGCCATCGATGGCCCCGATGGTCCCGTTAAGGAAGCCTTCACTCCCATGTCGGTCACCATCCGCCTCGAAGATGAACTCGACATCAGCAGGGGCGATATGCTTGTAAGGGTCAATAACGTTCCTGAAGTCTCGCAAGACATCGATATGATGATTTGCTGGATGAACCCTGTGAAGCTCAAGTCCAACGGGAAATATTCAATAAGGCACACCACCCGCGAAGCCCGCTGCGTCATCAAAAACATCCTCTATAAGGTGGACGTCAACACCCTGCACCGTATTCAAGAGGACAAAGAGGTGGGAATGAACGACATTGCCCGTATCTCCCTGCGAACCACCGTCCCGCTTTTCTTCGACAAATACCAGATCAACCGACATACGGGAAGTGTGATCTTGATTGACGAAGGCACAAACGAAACCGTTGGCGCAGGAATGATCATTTAAGGAATTGTCGGACTTTTTCCACTAGAAGATTTCCCGCCTGAAGACATCGCGTGGGTTCTCTTCCTGTTCGGACCTGCCGCAATTTATTTCCACAGTAAGGGGGCGGGAAGGTCTTTCGAAGTTTTCTTTGCTTAACCCGATGGTTTCGTCGGCATATACTTTTTGCATAAACAGAGCCCAGATGGGCAATGACGTATTGGCACCCTGCCCCAGCGTAATGGTCCTGAAGCGAATTCCGCGATCTTCAGCCCCTACCCAAACCCCTGCAGCAAGCTGTGGGGTCACGCCCATAAACCAGCCATCGGACTGGTTTTGCGTGGTGCCTGTCTTGCCCGCAATGGGGTGGTTGAGACCGTAACGGAATCGCAGGCGCATACCCGTACCACTCTCTACAACGCCCTTCATCAGCTCCAGCATAAGGAAAGCAGTTTCTTCGTTCATCGCCTCTTCCTGACGAGGCATGAAGGCTTCAATGAGGTTGCCGTTTTTGTCTTCTATGTGGGTGATGAAGGTGGGCTCTATAAATACCCCCTTGTTGGCAAAGGTACTGAAGGCACCCACCATCTCGCTAACGGAGATGTCCGGCGTGCCCAGGGCCAGGGCAGGAACGGGATCGATCTGGCCGGTGATGCCCATTCTTCTGACCAGGTTGATCACAGCCAAGGGCGAGTATCTTTTCATCAGAAAAGCCGAGACATAGTTCACCGAATTGGCCAGCGCCCATTTCAGGGTTACCATCTCTCCTTCGCGATCACTTGAACTGTTCTTTGGCGTCCAGGGGCCCTGGGGGGTGTCGAAGGTCACAGGGGTGTTGGGAACCCTGGTGCAGGGGCCGAATTCACCCTCCTGCATGGCCAGGGTATACAGGAAGGGTTTAAAGGTCGACCCGACCTGGCGGCGGCTGGCGGTTACGTGGTCGTACTTGAAATGCCTGAAATTGATGCCCCCCACATAAGCCTTCACATGCCCCGTCTGAGGTTCCACAGCCATCAATCCCGTATTGAGAAAATGCTTGTAATAAATGATCGAATCCAGGGGCGTCATCAGGGTGTCGATTTCCCCTTCCCAGGAGAAAATGGTCATTGGAACGGCTACCTTAAAGGAGGCCCTGATAGAGTCTTCAGGGATGCCCTGGCGCCGCATATTGATGAAGCGGTCGCTGCGCTTCATGCTGTTTTCAATGTTGGTGTTGATCTGGGCCTGGGTCAGGTCGCGTCCAAAGGGTGCGTTCGAATAGCCTTCCCAGTGCTTGAAAAATGCAGGCTGAAGGTCCTTGCCCATATGCTCAGCCACGGCCTCCTCCGCATATTTCTGCATTCGCGAGTCAAGAGTAGTATAAATTTTTAAACCATCCTTGTAGATGTTATAATTGCTACCATCGGGTTTCAGTCGTGTGGTACTCCATTCGTTCAGCTCCATGCGCAAATACTCGCGGAAGTAGGTGGCAAGTCCTGTGTTTTGGTCCTGGACCTGGTATTGCGACATGTCGAGGGGCAATTGCCTGATGGAGTCGAAAGCGGCAGGGCTCAGGTAGCTGTAACGGGCCATCTGGCTAAGCACCACCTGCCTGCGCTGAAAGGCTCGCTCGGGGTTGCGCACGGGGTGAAACCACGAGGGCGCTTTGAGCATCCCTACCAGCATGGCCGCTTCCTCTACCTTCAGCGAATCGGGTGAGGTGTTGAAATAGGTCTTCGATGCCGATTTGATCCCAAAGGCATGGCTGCCAAAATCAACGGTGTTCAGATACATCGCTATGATTTCTTCCTTGGTGTAATTGCGCTCCAGCTTGGCGGCGGTCACCCACTCCTTTAACTTTATGACCCCCAGCGAAAAAATGTTAGGGTTTTCACGGCGGGGGAAAAGGTTCTTGGCCAACTGCTGACTCAGCGTACTGCCCCCCCCTGCACTGCGCTGGCCCCCCAGGATGTTGCGCACAATCACACGGAAAATACTCCTTACATCCACCCCTGAGTGATGCTGAAACCGGATGTCCTCAGTGGAAAGCAAAGCCTCCACCATGTTGGGCGAGATCTCCTCGTATTTTACATTCTGGCGGTTGTGGATGTAAAACGTGCCCAGCAGCTCACCATCGGCCGAATAAATCTCGCTGGCAAGATTGCTGCGCGGATTCTCCAGCTCCTCAAAAGTGGGCATGAAACCCCAGAGCCCGATCGAAATGGTCAGGATAAGAAACAACAGCAGGGCAAAAGGCGAAAGGACTATGAGCCAAAAATTCCGCAAGTATTTTTGATTTCCCGTTAGGCGCTTTTTATTCATTTCCGCAAACTTATTTGATGATTGAACGACCAAAAAGGAGCCTTATTTTCTTTCAATGCGAAGGCCTATATCCGATATGCCTTCAAGCTGGTCCGTGCGCATGGCTTGCTCTATGCTAAAAAAATACGCTCCCGCAACAGGAAACCAGACGTCGGTGCGAAACAAGAAGCGGTTTGAGCGGATCTTTCCCAAGCCCTTGCCTGTCCATTTTCCGTCTTTTTCCGCTAGGGTACACTCGAGGGTGTCGCGCAGCAGGGTGCCGTCAGGAAATTCAATGTTCAGAAAAAGATAAAGGTTGCTGAAACCATAATCCGTGGTGTTCCTGACATTGATATACATATTGTGAAGGCTGGTGGTGTCACTTACTGAGGCCTCAAAGCTCAGGGCTTCGGCAGCGGGCCAGCCCGCAGAAGGAAGAGCCTGGTGGACTTCATACACCACAGAACGGTCGCACGAGGCCAGCAGCGCAGCCAGGGCAAACAACAAGAAAAACCAATTTCTTTCAGTATTTTGCTTCTTCATAGTATGTTCCACATTCACTCCTGCCTGGGTCATTCATTGGTGTTGTATTTCCCCGGACGTTTTCTTTTCTTTTTCTTGCGGCTCTTTTTGGGCTGATCGAAACGGGTAAGGCTGTCCTCCAGGTTGTTTTCCATCTCGAAGGGTTGCTTCCCCTGCATCCCGTTGCCCTGGCCATTGCCTGAGGTATCTTCCAACAGGTCTTCGGGCCTGATGTTGCGCACGTTGGCCTCGCGGATCTCTTTCACCCGCTCAGAGCTTAGCATCACGATGCTGCCCGGGCTGTCGGCATACGAAAATCCCAGCAGGCCTCGCAGAATATCGGTCTTTTGCAAGTAAGCCTTGCCTTTCTTGGTCACCAATTCGTGAATATGGTCGGGAAGGGCTTTCTGGTAATCGAGGTAACAGTCGTTTTCGTAATTTATGCAGCACTTAAGTTTGCCGCATTGCCCCGCCAGCTTTTGCGGGTTGAGCGAAAGCTGCTGTGTGCGCGCCGCATTGGTCGATACCGACTGAAAACTCGTCAGCCAGGTGGCACAGCATAACTCGCGTCCGCACGAACCGATACCGCCCAGGCGACTGGCTTCCTGCCGCACCCCGATCTGCCGCATCTCGATGCGCACACCGAAGGCTTCTGCTAACACTTTGATGAGTTCGCGGAAATCCACCCGCTCGTCGGCAGTGTAATAGAATATGGCCTTGGTGCGGTCACCCTGGTATTCCACATCGCTGATCTTCATGTCGAGCTTCAGGCGCGAAGCCATCTCACGCGAACGAAACATCGTATCGTCTTCCTGCTTTACAGCAGCCACCCATTTCTCAATATCTGAAACCTTGGCCTTGCGATACACCTTACGCAAATCGGGGTTGTCCTGTTTTACCTTCTTGCTGCGCATCTGCAGCTTCACAATCTGTCCGCTCAGCGAAACGATGCCAATGTCGTGGCCGGGTGAAGCCTCAACGGCCACAATGTCACCTGTTTCCAATTCCATATCCGGCGTGCAGCGGAAAAAGTCCTTGCGTCCGTTCTTGAAGCCTACTTCCACAATATCGAAACGGGGAAAAATATCCGGGGGCTTGATGTCACGCGTCCAATCCTGCGCATCCAGCTTGTTGCAGGCATGCGACGAAACCTGGGTTTGCCTGGTGTGCGGCTGGGGGGCACATCGGCATCCACGCGACAAAAAGTCCTGATGGTCTTGCGTATCCAAAACGTAGTATGATTAGAACCTCACAAAGTTAGCAAATTATCTTATTTAGCCGTTTTGAACAGCCGCGCCAGTTTAAATGACAGGTCAGTAAGCAGGATCTTGGGATTGGCATTACGCTCCACGTGAAAGATCGAATCATTGAATGCCTCTATGATCTCCAGGGCGTTCTTGTGACTGACAAAGGGAGCAAACTTCGTGATGAAATCACGTTCCTCGCCATCCAGACGCAGGGTGTGACCAGCATGGTAGTTCTCCAGCAGGCACTGCCTGAAGATTGTAAGCCCGTATTGCAGGGTAGCTTTCTGTGGCTCGCGCCCCGCGCGCGAAAACTTATCCACCCATTCCAGCATACCGCTGACGTCTCTCTTGAAACACAGGCGCATCCAGTCGCGGAAGATCAAAAAGTCTTCCTGGGGCTCGTGGTCGCTTTTTAGCACCCGCAAAGCCTCTGCAAAATTGCCCCCCGCCAGGAAGGCAATGTGCCTTGCCCGCTCCAAACTACAGCTATAGTGATCTGCCAGGTGTTGTTCTATTTCCTTGTCAGGTATCAGGGGTATCTTCACCATTTGTGCCCGAGAAAGAATGGTCTTCAGGATGTCGTCCTTATGCTCCGAAATCAGCAGGAACAGGGTGCCGCTTGGGGGCTCTTCCAGCGTCTTAAGCAGCTTGGGCGCCGCCTGGTACTGCAGCTTCTCGATCATCCAGATAATGACAATCTTATAGGGGCTTTCAAATGCCTTGAGCCCCAGGTCCTTGATAATGTCATTGCAGTCCTCGGCATAAATCACTGCTTGCTGATTCTGTATGCCCAGCCGCTCCAGCCAGTCGGAATAATGCACATACGACGACTCAAGGAGCATCTCACGCCACTGCTTGTAAAACAGCTTGCTTTTGGGTTTCTTTTCCGCGCTGCCGTCACCATCCATCCCCTTTACCCTGGCAGTGGGAAAATAAAAATGAATGTCGGGATGCTCCAGCTTGTTGAACTTCAGGCACGAAGGACAACGGCCACAGGCATCCTCAGGGCCACGGTTCCTGCATTGGATATAACGGGCATATGCCAGGGCTAGGCTCAGTTTGCCCGAACCCTCAGGCCCCAGGAACAACTGCGCATGGCTGATCCTGTTCTTGTTCACATTGGCTATCAACCGCTTCTTCAGCGATTCCTGCCCGACTACATTCTTGAAAAACATCCCTTAACCTTTCAAAATTTCGAAAACCCAAACCTACAACCATTTTTTCAAATCCCCAACCGTCCTTTGAAAATTTATGGCCCGGTATTTGTTATCCCCTCCTGACAATGAAGAATGAAAAAACTTTTTCACAAAAACACAACCTTAAAATGCGCTCTTTTTGTGGGCTTTTATCGTTTATGAACAATTTGAAATCTTGGGTTGTTAATAAAATAGTTATGAAAAACACAAATTTAAGCTGGTTTTTTCCTACATTTATCTATTGTATCTGAGCGAAACAGGTGTATTCTTGTTGGTTTGAATTTTTTTTGTACCTTTGTCGACTTTTTAGTAGCAACGAAAAATTCTCAAATGCTGAAACAACGAAAACAGATCCTCTTATTCGTTGCCCTTTCCCTCCTGATCATTTCGGTAATCTTTGCCCTGCGTGGACTTCGTTCCAATGATCAGTTGTCGGCACACGAAACAGCGGACACCATAGATCTGCCCCAAATCCTCGAACGCGGGGTCTTGCGGGCTACCACGAACTTCAATTCGACAAATTATTTTGTGTATCGTGGCGAACCTATGGGCTTTCACCTTGAATTATTGCAGCTTTTTGCTGCCCATATAGGGGTCGAACTTGAAGTGTATGCCACCAACGACCTCAACGAAAACCTCAACTGCCTTCTTGCTGAAGGAGAATGTGATGTGATAGCCCTTGACCTGACCGTGACCAAATCAAGGAGTCAATTGGTCAGTTTTACCGAGCCCCATGGACAGTCGCGCCAAGTGCTCATCCAACGCAAGCCCGCCAACTGGCTGAGCATGCCCTCCTCGGCCATCGAAGACCGGCTGGTGCGCAATCAGCTCGACCTGGCAGGTAAGACCATTCATGTCCAGCGCAACTCTGCCTTTGTGGAACGCCTCCGTAACCTTATGGAAGAGATTGGCGACAGCATCCATATCGTGGAAGTCGACAAAGAAGTGGAACAGCTCATTGATATGGTCGCCAACGGTGAAATTGAGTACACCGTCAGCGACGAACAGATCGGGCGCATCAACCAAAACTATTATGCCGGTATTGATGCCCGCACTCCCCTGAGCTTCCCCCAGAACCTCTCGTGGGCCGTGCGCAAAGACACCCCACTGCTGCGCGAAGCCATCAACGAATGGATGCAAGAATTCAAGGGAACCAGCCAGTTTGCAGGCACCTACAACAAGTATTATAACAACCCCCGCAGCGTGTATATTGCCAAGAGCAGCTATAATTCGCTGGGCGGTGGTAATATCTCGGTCTTCGATCCCTACTTCAAGCAATATGCCAATGTGGTGGGATGGGACTGGCGGCTGATCGCCTCCGTGGCCTACCAGGAGTCGCGCTTTAACCACGACGCCGTGTCTTGGGCAGGCGCCATGGGCATCATGCAACTTATGCCTACCACCGCTGAAACCTTGGAGGTCGATTCCACATCCAGCGTCCCCGAACACATCCTGGCCGGCGTGCGATACCTGCGCTGGATCGACAACATCCTTAAGGAGCATGTGGAAGACGAGAACGAGCGGGTGAAGTTCGTGCTGGCAGCCTACAACGTTGGCATTGGCCATGTCCTCGATGCCCGCCGCCTGGCAGTGAAGTACGGAAAAGACCCCAACATTTGGAAAGACAACGTGGACTATTTCATCCTCAACAAATCCAAGCCCAAATATTACCAGGACGACGTGGTGCGATTCGGCTTCGCAAGGGGCGAAGAGACCTACCAGTATGTCTATGAGGTCCTTGAGCGCTTTGAGCATTATAAAAATGCCGTAGGAAGTTAAACCCCGTCATCCCTGAATCAAGCCCTGCTTGCCAACAGGGGCCGGAAATTAAAATATAACCTGGGGGACCTGCTGTCATAGCGGCAGGGCCCCCAGTTTGTTTTTTTGACCCCGCTTACTGAAAAATCTGCAACCGGCTTTCTTGAGCCGTCTCAAAACTAAAGGAGAGATGATTCATATTCAAACATGAATCGTATTTGAAACGTAGTATAAACGAATTTAAGACGTAGTTAAGACGTGTACGCACGTCTTAACTACGTCTTAACTACGTTTTAACTACGTTTTAACTACGTCTTAACTATGGAAATGAAAGAACCCGGACAGGGTTTTGAGTCGTTTTTGGTTTTTTTATTATTTTTTTGGGAGAGACCTTATTTTTCTCCAACGAGTTCTATGGATTGCCTTCTCCATTCAGGTTATTCGAAATACATATCTGGCTGAAAATCAATTATTAAAAAAATGAAAGGCCGCCTCTTTATGCGGAGGCGGCCTTTATGAAGGATGAACCGGTTGGTCAGTGCTGAAGACAGGGAAAGGCTTAGTGGGCTTCGAGCCAGTTCCTGCCTGTGTTCATCTCGACCACCACAGGCACTTCAAGTTTCATGGCGTTTTTCATCCCGGATTCCACCAGGGCTTTCATGGCATCCACCTCGTCAAGATGGACCTCAAAGACCAGTTCGTCATGCACCTGCATGAGCATTCGCGACTTCATTTTTTTCTCCTTCATTTCGTGTTGAATATCGATCATGGCCAGTTTAATCATATCTGCAGCCGAGCCCTGCACGGGGGCGTTGATGGCGTTGCGCTCGGCGAAGCCCCGCTGCATGGCGTTGCCGCTGTTGATGTCCTTGATGTAGCGGCGGCGCCCCATAATGGTAGCAACGTATTCGTGGGTTTGTGCAAACTCGATGGTCTCGTTCATATAGCGTTTGATGCCGGGGTACTTCTCAAAATACTGGTCAATAATCTGGGCGGCTTCCTGCCTGGGGATATTCAGGCGGTCGGCAAGGCCGAAGGCAGAAATCCCATAAATGATCCCGAAGTTTACGGTTTTGGCGTTGCGCCGCATCTCGCGGGTCACCTCATTGATTTCCAGTTCGTAAACCCTGGCGGCAGTGGCCGTGTGGATGTCGAGGTTCTTGTGGAATGCTTCCATCATGGCTTCGTCCTTGCTGAGGGAGGCAATGATGCGCAGTTCGATCTGGCTGTAGTCGGCAGCCAGCAAGGTATATTCCTTGTTGACAGGCACAAAGGCTTCTCTGATCAGGCGGCCTTCTTCGGTGCGGATGGGGATGTTCTGCAGGTTGGGGTTGTTTGACGACAAGCGGCCCGTGGCAGCCACAGCCTGGTTGTAAGAGGTGTGGATGCGGCCCGTCTTGGGGTTGATAAGCTTGGGAAGGGTGTCCACATAAGTTGATTTGAGTTTGGTCAGCGAGCGGTAATCGAGGATCTTGCGGATGATGGGATGCTTGTCGGCCAGTTTCGAAAGCACGTCTTCCGAGGTGCTGTATTGTTTGGTCTTTGTCTTTTTGGCCGTTTCCGACACCTTCAGCCGCACAAAAAGAATCTCGCCCAGTTGTTTGGGTGAGCCGATGTTAAAGCGCACGCCTGCAAGCTCGTAGATCTCCTGTTCTACCTCGGTGATTCTTTTTTCGAGCACCTTTGAGTAATCGGCAAGGGCTTTTTCGTTGATGCTGACCCCGTGGCGCTCCATCTCGGCCAGCACGGGGATCAGGGGTGTTTCCACCGTATGGAAGAGCTCGAGCAGCTGGTGTTCATTCAGCATGGGTTCGAACACTTTACGCAACCGCAGCGTGATGTCGGCATCCTCGCAGGCGTATGCAGTGACCTTTTCGATGGGCACCTCACGCATGTTCAGTTGCCCCTTGCCTTTGGGGCCTATGAGGGCTTCGATGTTTACCGGGGTGTAGTTCAGGTAACTCTGCGCCAGCAAGTCCATGTTGTGACGCATATCGGGCTGCAAGAGGTAATGGGCCAGCATGGTGTCGAACAGCTTTCCTTGGGTCAGGATGTTGTAGTTGTGCAACACCGCAATGTCGAACTTGAGGTTCTGGCCTGTTTTTTCAATTCCTTGGTCTTCAAAGACCGCCTTCAGCTTGCCCGCAAGAACCCGTGCCTTGTCCTGATCCTCGGGGAAAGGCAGGTATAATGCATGTCCCGGCTTCAGGCAAAAGGCAATGCCCGTCAGTTGTGCCTCAATGATGTCGAGGCCTGTGGTTTCGGTGTCAAAGCAGAAATGTTTTTCCTTGCGTATCTGTTCCAGCAAGTCATCCAGGGGTTTTCCTTCCTTAAGAAGGCGGTAATCCTTTTCCTTCATGAGGTTCTCCAGTTTTTCTTCGGTGGAAGCCTCATCGTCAAACAGGCCTGTGCCGCCAAAAAGATCCATTTGTCCTGTCTGGGCCACGGCTTGCCGTGCCTTTTCCTCGGGGATCAGCTCGGTGTCTGAGAACAGGCGCTTGGCATAGGTGCGAAACTCGAGTTCTTCGAACAGGGGGAGCAGGGCCTTGGGATTTGGATCCTTGACGCGGAGGGCTTCAACATCGAATGCTACAGGCACATCAAGGATGATTGTAGCCAGTTTTTTTGAGAGCAGCGCTTGTTCGGCGTATTCTTGGAGGCTTTCCTTACTCCTTTTTTCCTTCACCTGGTCGAGGTTTTTCAATAGGTTTTCTACGGAGTCAAATTCGCGGATCAGGTTTTTAGCTTTTTTCTCGCCTATGCCGGGCACACCGGGAATGTTGTCGGAGGCATCGCCCCAGAGCCCCAGCAGGTCTATTACCTGTTCGGGGCGTTCGATGCCGTATTTCTCACACACTTCTCTCGGCCCCCATATCTCGGCGCCATTGCCCATACGGGCGGGTTTATACATATAGATATTTTCCGACACCAGTTGTCCGAAGTCCTTGTCGGGAGTCATCATATACACAAGGAAGCCTTCCTGCTCGGCCTTTTTTGCCAGGGTGCCGATGATGTCGTCGGCCTCATAGCCATCGAGGGTAATCACAGGGATGTTGAAACCTTCCACCAGTTGACGGATGAAGGGCAGAGAGGCAATGATGTCTTCGGGCACTTCGAGGCGTTGGGCCTTGTAGGCAGCAAATTCGGCATGACGAACGGTCGGTGCCTTGGAGTCGAAGGCTACGGCGATATGGGTGGGGTTTTCCTTTTTGAGCACCTCGGTGAGTGTGTTGGCAAAGCCCAGAACGGCTGAGGTGTTCATTCCTTTTGAGTTAATCCTGGGATTCTTGCTGAAAGCGTAATAGGCCCTGTAAATGAGGGCCATGGCGTCGAGCAGGAACAGTTTTTTTGGGGATGTCGGCATTGTGTTTGATTTTTACAAAGATAATTAACAATCATCAGGGCGGGGTAAAAAATACAAAAGCCCGGATGAACCGGGCTTTGCAAACAAACCAAAACAACATGAAGAGAAATATATAGGGGGGTATTAAGTTTTCTACCCTTATATTAACAAATGCCGTGCCAAAGTCTAAAAAAACCAGCGATAGGCGAGGTTAATATTTCTTCCCGGCATCAGGAAGTTTCGGTCCTCCATGCGTGATAGGTGGTCGCGGTACTTGGTATTCAACAGGTTATCGGCACGGAGGATGATGACGTGGTGACCTGCCTTCGAGAGGCGAACCCCGGCAGTAAGTCCGACCAGGGTATACCCCTCGGTGGGCAACTCCTCGGGAGCTACCTTGTTTTGTGTGGTTGTAGCCTGGAACTTTCCGCCAAGCCATCCCCAACCCAGGTCATATTCCACAGTGGTCCTGAACCGCAGGGGTGGAATAAAGGGGAGGTTTTCCTTGCCATTGCCAATTCGCCGCCCCATGACATAGTCGAGCCCCAACCCCAGCTGCAGGGCCTCAATGGGATTGTAGCCCAGTGAGAATTCCCCTCCTATCAGGCGTGCTTCATCTCCTTCATAGGCAAAGATGGGAAAACCACTTTCCTGATCAGTTTCTCCGGTGGGCTGAAAAATGATAAAGTTGTAAAAATGATTCACGAAAGTGGCCAGTTCCATTTCAATCCTGCCTCCGCCATATCGGATGAAGAAGTCACCACCGTTTCCGATCTCGTCCTTCAGGGCGGTGTTGCCAACCTCATAGACTCCTGCGCCCAGGTGAACCCCTTGTGCAAAAAGCTCTTGTATGTTGGGATTACGGTGTGAGCGGGCAAACTGTCCACCGATCTCCCAGTTCGGCAAAGGGCGATGGTTCACCCCAAAGGATCCTGAATAGTTGATAGCATTGCGGGCCTCGCCAACTTGTGAAAAGATTTCATTGGCCCTGGCGCTGGTATGCTGGAGGTCGAAACGGATACCGGCCTGGAGGCGGAAAATGTCGCTGAGGGGGATTTCCTGGAATGTAAATAAGCCCATGGCCAGGCGGCGTTCGCCGGGAGTAAAGGCTTCCATGCCGCTGACATCCAGGTCGTGGGCGTACAGGCTCATACCCATGGCTCCGCGGGCAAATATGCTGTGGGGCTTATGTTGCAGGGTTGCTGTGCTGCTGAAGGTGTGCTTCCTGAACGATAGCCCAATGGTTTCCACGGAGATGCCGGCCGGTTCAGAAAGCTCCAGCTCGTCCTGAAGCATACGGGAGGCATTGAATCGGACCTGTCCCTTGTCGAAGAGCCCCTCACGCTGGTAATTCCACCTGCCCTGGAGGGTTTGCCTTTGCATAGCAATTTCTACTTTTTCATCAAGATGAAAGCTGTGTCCGGGCAAGCCGTAATGCTGCCCTGCCATTGAGAAGCTGAGCCCTCCCCTGTTCTGTCCCTTATGGAAGCCAAGGCCAAGCGATCCATCATAATTCTTCATTTCTGTTCCAGGGATGGCTCCTTCAGGGGTGTTGATGTTTCCTGCCTGGCGGTAGGAGAATCGTGCAGAAGCGGCCCAGGGGTCATTGCTGTGGGTGATTCGGCCGAATCCTGCCCCCATGGTGTTTACCGTGGCGCCTTGAAAGGAAAGTATGCCGGAGGTCCCGGTGTCGGCATCATCGGGGATGTCGGTGGTCATCAGGTTGATGACGCCACCCAGTGCGCTGGAGCCATACAGCAGACTGGCAGGTCCCCTGACGACTTCAACCCGGCTTGCAGCCAGAGGGTCGAGGGCAATGGAATGGTCGGCAGAAGTCTCGGAGATGTCACCCATACGCTCACCATTCTGCAGAACGAGTATGCGGTCGCCATCGAGGCCACGGATCACCGGGCGGGCAGGTGCCGAGCCCATGCTTCGCATCGATACGCCCGATTCGCCGTTGAGCATCTCGCCAAAACTGGCTTCGCTGCGACGCTGAAGATCCTCGCCCGTGAAACGCTTGTCGGGTTGATAACGAAAGCCGCTTGCAGTGGGTGAGGCCGTGATGATAATCTCGTTGAGGGCAATGTGAATGGGTTGCACCTCAAGGTCTATTTCAAGGGTTTGTTGGGCAACTGCAGTAAAAGACACCCTGGTTGTTTCAAAGCCCATGCCCTGGACAATCAGGACGTGCTCACCCACAGGCAGGTTGGTCAGGATGTAATGCCCCGAGACATCGGTAATGGTTCCGATGCGGGTACCTTCGATCAGCAGGTTGATGAACGGAATGTGTTCGCCCGTTCCGGCATCAATCACGTGCCCGAAAATATTGGCATCGGTTACAGGGCGTGACTCTGAGGGATTGGCTTGTAAGGTGTTGATTGTAATGAAAAGGAGCAGAAAATAAAAAATGAGTTGTTTTCTCATGAGATTGAGTTATGAATATTTGGTCAATACTTTGATATTGCCGGAACTCCCCTAAATGGGAATTCAGGGCTTCATTAATAATTTAAAGGAAGGATATGATCTGGCCTGTTATTGGCCTTTGGTTGAGCGAAGGGCAGGGGGTGCCCTGAGCTGACGCCCTGAGCCGCGGTTTTGCTCAACGAAAAAGGACGAAGGTAATATTGAGGCAGGCAGGATCCTCATTGGTACTAAGACAATGAGGGCAGCAGCCACCACTAAGAGTGTTGCCAGGAAGTTAATCTGGGCAAGATCCAGGTATTCGAAGCCCGTGTGGTGGTGGTTCTGATAGGGAGTTCCCGGTACCTTTTCGGAATGATAGGGGTGGGCATGTTCGACTACCATACCGTTTTTGAGCAAATGCTGGTGTCGGTTGGCAGCCTGGTTGTAGTACAGCGCAAGCACCATCGGGATAAGGATCCACAGTATGTTTCGGTATATGCCTTTGCGAATGATCATCTTGGCTGCGAGTACTTTATTGATGCAACTTAAACAACCCAACATCCTAATTGTTTACATAATTCAATATAAAAAAAGCCTTTTGAAGGTTGCAGTTTCTGCTTGTTAAACCATGTATTTAGCAAGTATAAGTATTTCAATACAACCTGATTAATAAAGCTTTGTAAATTTTTTGGTTATATTTGCGCTCCTGAAAAATAACTCATCAATAATAAAAACAATGAAACATTCTATTCGTATCCTGTTTTTGTCCTTATTTAGCATGATCAGCCTTGCCGGCCTGGCCTGCACGAGTTACCTGGTGACGCCCGGCGCCTCGGTGGATGGGTCATCCATGATCAGCTATGCCGCTGACTCACACATTCGATATGGTGAGCTGTATTATCTCCCCGGAGGCCCGCAGCCTGAGGGATCTTATTACCAGGCCTATTACAGGGGCACCCATAAGCCCCTGGCAAAGATACCCAATCCGCCTTACCTTTACACTGTGATTGGTTTTATGAATGAAAAGCAAGTAGCCATTGGTGAAACCACCTTTGGTGGGAGGCCAGAATTGAACGATACCACAGGGGGTATTGATTATGGCAGTCTGATGTTTATGTCGATGCAGCGTTCGGCTACCGCACGGGAAGCCATCCGCGTGATCGCTGAACTGGTTGAGGAATACGGCTATTATGGCGGGGGTGAATCATTTTCCATTGCCGACCCCAAAGAAGTGTGGATCATGGAAATCGTTGGCAAGGGAACGGACTGGCAATACGACCGAAGCAATGGCGAATATTTTAATGCCGATAAGGGGGCTTTATGGGTCGCCATCCGCATTCCCGACGGGTACATTTCGGCCCACGCCAACCACGCCCGCATCATGCAATTTGATCGCGAGGATATGAAGACTTCCATCAGCAGTAAGAACCTGCACCTGATCAACGAGCCCGGAATCGAAACGGTCTATGCCCACGATGTGGTCAGCTATGCCCGCCGCAAAGGGTATTACAATGGCCCTGATGCCTCTTTTAGCTTTTCTGATACCTATGCTCCCCTTGATTTTGGGGCCATGAGGTTTTGTGAGGCCAGGGTTTGGAGCATGTTTAAGGAAGTCAACAGCGATATGGAGCCTTTTATGGATTATGCTATGGGCTATACCACCGAAGAACGTATGCCGCTTTATATTAAGCCTGAGCGCAAGCTTTCGGTGCAGGACTTGATCAGTTTTAAACGCGATCACCTGGAGGGTACCGACTTTGACATGAGCGGTGACATCGGGGCCGGCCCCTGGGGATTGCCCTACCGTTGGCGACCCATGAACTGGGAAATTGACGGCAAGAAGTACTTCCACGAGCGCACAACGGCCACTCAGCAAACCGCCTTTTCCTATATTGCTCAGCTTCGCAAAGACTATCCCGATCCAGTAGGCGGCATTTTGTGGTTTGGGGTCGATGATGCCAATTCAACGGTTTATGTGCCCATGTATTCAGGTATGCAGCGCGCCCCGCAAAGCTATGCTGAAGGCAATGGCAATATCCTTGAATATTCGGAAGATGCCGCCTTCTGGGTGTTCAACAAGGTGGCTCACTTCGCCTACCTTCGTTATAGCATGATCATGCCCGACGTGCTTAAGGCACAGCAAGAACTTGAAGACCGTTTTTTTTCCATGGTACCTGCCATTGATCAGACTGCAAAAGTTTTGTTTGAGAAGGATACTGAGCTTGCCAAAGCCTTTGTTACTGAATACTCGGTGAGTTCAGCCGAGTATACGGTGCAGCGCTGGGAGGAGTTGTTCCGCTTCCTGATGGTGAAACATCTGGATGGCAACCTCAAGCGCGAGGAAAACGGTGAATTCCTTACCAATCGATATGGCCGCTACCCAATAGTGGAACATCCCCAATATCCTGAATGGTGGCTAAGGCTCATTATAGAGGTTACCGGAGATAAATTCCTGGTCCCGGGACAGGACTAATCTTTTTAAAACTAAAAAATAACGGGGGCTGCAAATGGCTGCAGCCCCCGATTTTTTTTGATATTACCTTTAAAGGCTTACGATCCAAGCGTCGGGTGCAATGGTTTGCTGCACGGCTGAAAGGTCTTTTTGGGCCATCTCCAGTTGTTTGTAGGCGTTAAAATATACCCGGAAGAGGCCCCTTTCATGAATCTCCAGGATTCCGGGATTTGCGGCTTGCTGGCGTGATACCATATTCAGGTTTTTTTCGGCAAGGTTTTTGTTTTTGAAACTGCCTACTACAATGAAAAATTCGAAGGGATTCATAGATTCTACTTCTAGTTTGGCCCCTGTGTTATCGGTGATTTTCTTCCAGAACAAGACTACCCGACGTTCTCTTGCAGCTCTCACACTGTAAACTGATTCGCGGCGGTTGGAAGGACTGTCAGAGATTCCTGCAGGGGCCTGGCTGTCACCATAGGCCTTGTCAACAAAACGGAGGTTGCCGGAAGTGAGATAGGCTTCGAGTACTCCGTTTTCCCATCCCAGGAGGAAGTTCTTTACGGATGCATTCCTACGTTCAGAAAGGCGGGCATTATATTGGCTGGTTGCCAGGGGGCTGGCATAGGCGGCCAAATCAATGAGCACCTCTTCCCCTTTTCGAAGCTCATCCAGGAGGAACCCTGCAAAGGCTTCCAACTCAAGCATTCCTTGCTCCACTTCATAAAAGAAATCCTGAAGCTCACTTTGGGTGCTCACCGTCTCTCTAACATAAGTAGTGCGTGCTTTCAGGAAGTTCTCGTGGGTCAGATCATAACGGGCTGTCTTTGTCAAACCTCCTGATGCCGTGGCAGGCAGGTCGTTCTCAAAATAGAGGACAAAGGTTCCTGAGCTTGGGGTAGGTGCTTCCACTATGACTGGTTCGGTTATCTTTTCCAGTTCAAAGGTGATGGCATAATTAGGGCCTGAAAGGTCAAACTGGTTGGTGGTTATTTCCAGGGTCTGGAACCCGGTTTTTGACACCTCGAACTGGAATTCAGGAACTGCTGCAACGCTCTGGAAGAGATTGGCTAGTCCGTTTTCGTCGGTGATCATACTGCCTGAGATGCCGCTGTCAAAGGAGGAGAAAGCCACCAGGGCTCCTTCCAGGGGTTCTTTGGTTTCTTTTTCCACCACCTTGGCTAAGAAAAAGTATTCCACAGGGGCGGGTTCAGGAATGGAGAATGCGTATACATTGTCGCCGAAAGTTCCCCCCGTTCGATTTGAGGCGATATACCCTGAACGCTCATTTTCATAGGTAATTGAAAAGTCATCATATGGCGTATTAAAAGGAGCGGGGAACAGGGTTCTCATTCCATCGCTGAAGAGCACCAGGTCAAGTCCTCCCTGGGTTTCGATATGGTTGGTGGAAAAGATCAGCTCGCCCTTAGGGGTAAAAGAAGGGAAGACCTCGTCATAACGGGAGTTGATTTCAGGCCCGAGGTTTACCGGATTTTCCCATTCATTGCCATTCCATTTTGACTTATACAGGTCGAAGCCCCCATGTCCGCCGCGGAAATTGGAGGCGAAATACAGGGTGTTTTCTGCGTCGTGGAAGAAAGGATGCTGAACGGAAAAGTCCGCGTTGGCAAAGGGGAATTTTTTGGCTTTTTGCCAATTCCCGTTTTCCCTTACAAAATATTCCATGTACAGGTTATGGAATCCATTTTCGTTGGGTTTGTCATAATTTCTGGTAATGACTATAAGGCTGGTGTCGGCGGCAATGGCAATTGGGCCGTCGTGCCAGCGTGTATTCAGGTTACGGGGCAGAAATGAAGGCAGGACCTCAAGGTCGCAATCCCCGGAAAAGGCAAAAACATCCAAAAAGGGTTTGCTTGTAAACTCATAGATGCGGCGTGATTCATTTCGTGAGGAGGTGATAAAAAGAAGGTTTTTCCATTTAAAGGGTGCAAAGTCTTCATTGGCAGAATTTCCGCAGAAGGCTTCTAGTTCCGCCTCAAACGCCCAGCTTTTGTTGAAGTAGCCTGTAGGGATGTCGTAAGGAGAAATGACGTTCTGCATTCTTGCAACGTGGGTGTAGTTGCGTTTCTGCTCGGGGGTTGTTACCAGGCCCAGTATGTCAGCCCGTTGATACTCTTTTAAGGCCTCCTCGTATTTGCCATCGTAAAAGTAAACCTCTGCAAGGTCTATCACAAGGCTGTCCTGCCCGGCTTCAATGGCTTCCCTAAGGCTTTTCTGGGCTCGGGAAAGATCTTTTCCAATAAGTTCTTCGGGCAGCAGGGTGGTTTGACCGCTTGAAAGTAAGGTCAGGCCCAGGACAAGGAAAAGGAAGAATGAAAATTTTTGGCAGATGGATTTCATACGGTTTGTTTTTTCGTTACGAGCTTAAAGTGGATGAATCAACCGGGTGCTCATTATGGATTGCAATAACTGGAAATCAATTTTATTTTTTCATGCAATAAAGGTGTTTTTCCATAAATCGGAATGATTACAGGAAGTACCTTGGTGAACGGATATGGATCTTTCTTTTCGCCCCCCAAAGATACCGAAGAGAAACCTCGTGTGTCTGACGGGTTGCCAAGTTCATGTCGTTGGTAGGGTACTCGAACATATAGCCAAAATACCAGTTTTCTGAAATGTGTAATCCAACCAGGAACCCAACGGCATCCATCCAGCTTTCGGTAAAGTTGGAGCGCATCATGGGCCCGAAGTCGAATATTTCCTTATATCCAAAAACGGCATTCAGGTCAATTTGGGAAGGTGCTCGCTCGGAGGTTTTAAACAAGGCGCTTGGGGTGAGGACAAAGTTTTCGGACAAGTCGAAGGTGTGCCCACCATAGACAAAGAGGTGCCTGGAAACCGTATTGACCTCGCGGTTCTTATCTCCAAACCCTTTTCTCTGGGCTTTTGGTAAGGAAAGCCCAAAGAAAGTATTCTCCGAAAAAGCCAAAAGGCCTGCTCCAACATTGAAATGGAGCCCGGAGGATAGATTTTGGTTGAAAAAGGGATCGTTGTGGTCCACGTTTTCAAGTTCCAGCAGGTTAACATGGATGCTGGAGGTAAGCAAGCGTAGTCCGCCTGAGAGGTACCATTTTTCAGAGATCTGGGCGTGATAAGCCAAGTCGGTTTGAAGGGTGAAGTCCCTGACGGGTCCAATATTATCCTGGTACATTCCAACGGCCAACCCCAGATTGGCAGGCAGTCTGAGGTTAAAGAAAGCGGTGTGGGTCGTTGGTGCCCCATCGACCCCTACCCACTGATACCGTCCCAGGATTCCCCCCTGGTTTTTGTCACGAACCCCTGCCTGTGCCGGGTTGATAACCGAGTTGTTAAAGATATACTGGCCGTACATGGGAACTTGCTGCGCAAAGGCTTTCTCGCCGAGGAGAAGCGCCAGCAAAAGGAGTATTCCAAATATCTTTTTCATTTTAAGTGGGTTTTATGTTATTCTCTATCCAGAGATAAAATGGTCGTGAAAATTATTTTACCAGGTAAATATATCCTGAAATGGGATCCATTCCGGGTTCCAGTTCAATGACATAGAAGTAGGTTCCTGAGGGCAAGATGCCATCAGGGCCATCAGCAGGTCTTCCCCTGTTGGGTCGTCCATCCCAGTCGTTTTTATAGGGGTATGCCTCGTAGACGATGGTTCCCCAGCGGTTAAAGATTCTTAACTTGTTGTTGGGGAAGCGGATCAGACCATTGATTACCCAGTAGTCGTTGAATCCGTCGGCATTAGGCGTAACGCCTTGCGGGAACCTGAGTTCGCAGTCTTCCTCCTGGTAGGGAATAAAGAAATCATAACTGAGCACACAACCGTTGGCATCGGTAATCTCAACCGAGTAATCACCGCCTGCAACATTAACCAGTCCTGCAGAGGTAGCTTCATTGCTCCAGAAGTAGGTGTAAGGAGGCACACCTCCGTTCACGGTGAACATGATGGAGCCTTCCTGGTCTTCCATGCAAAGCACGCCCACAATGTTGATGTTGCTGATGTTCAGGGCATCAGGCTGAGTAATCTCAACTTCAAGCTCAAGGATGCAACCGTTGGCATCTTCGATTAGTAAGGAATAGCTGCCTGCCAACAAATCGTTAATACTTGCTGTGGTGGCCCCATTGCTCCACTGGAAAGTGTAAGGCTGGGTTCCGCCAAATATCTCTACATCCACAGCACCTGTTGCGGCTCCATTACAAAGGACATTGGTGAGCTGGTAGGTGATGTTCAGGGGGGCATCAGGCTGAGTAATGGTCACGGTAAGTTGAGCTGTATTGCCCAAGGCATCGGTGACGATCACGACATAGGTTCCAGCAGGGAGATTTGTAGCCTCCGTACCCGTTTGTTCCGGATCGGTGTACCAGATAATAGTATAAGGATAAAGTCCTCCGGTCACCTGAACTTCAGCGGCACCTGTTTCATCGCCAAAGCACAATACATTGGTTTGGCTTACCAAGGTGATCTGCAATTCATCGAGCACCACATAGATGATCTCGCTGTCGCTTTGAGCCACCTCATTGCCTTCAGGATCAAAGCCTGCAGCAAATGCAATGTTTTCCACACTTCCATTATAAAGATCTTCATAGGTGATAATATAGGTTTCGTAGAAAGTGGCTGTTTCGCCAGGCAGCAGGGTTTCTATGGTGAAATCGAGGCCTGTAAGCGGGTCAGTGACTACAACATCGGTAAGGGTTGCGTTGCCATTGTTTGTAAGGGTGATGGTATAGCTGATTTCCTCACCCACATTGCTGTAGGTCTGAGGATCAGCGGTTTTGGTCACCAGCAGGGAGGGTGCATATATGGTAACAATGAACGAACATTCGGCGATGTTTCCACAATCATCGGTAACGGTCCAGATTACTTCAGTGTCACCCAGCGGGAAGACATACCCATCCAGGGTGTTTTCACTGCTATGATCCAGGTTATGGGTGGCCGTGACTTCACCACAAATGTCGCTAATCCCAAGGTGGTCAAATTCACCGTTTGAGGCAACATATCCTGTCTCTCCTGCGCTGATGATTACCACGATGGGCGAATTGGGGCAGGAAATAATTGGGGCTGTGGTATCAACAATGGTGAAGGTTGCCGT
>LSQX01012001.1_pt1 | contig 55865 bp, 53 predicted proteins | sample 654561 | NCBI WGS metagenome assembly LSQX01 (sample SAMN04489861, study PRJNA283612) | anaerobic digester metagenome | isolation source: 4 biogas reactors fed with cattle manure at either 37C or 55C with and... | place: Denmark: Kongens Lyngby | collected 2014 | reverse complement strand
GCTGAAGCATTGGTAAAGATGGATGAGGCAGTAAGGCACAGTGCGGACAGGAAACGCAACTGGGTGATAAAAAGCAAAGCTGATCAAAAGAATCTAGCAACTAATTTTGGCGAAGTCAGCTATAAAACGACATATTATCAGAACAAGAAGACCGGAGAATATTGCTATCTATCAGATGAAATAGTGGGCATAAAAGCACACGACAAGCTTGATACATCTTTAAAGGCAAAATTAATCGAAGAAGCCGTCAGTACGCCCTACCGAAGGAGTGGGGAGAAAGCAGCCGAAACAATAAAACTGACGTCACAGACAGTAATGAACACTATCCGCGAGCTGGGTCATGTAGATAACAGTGCTGTTGCCATAAAGGAGAAGAAAAAGGCAGTAAAAGTACTATACATAGAAGCAGATGAAGATCATGTAGCCCTCCAGGATGGTAGATGCGAAGAGGCGAAGCTAATATATGTACATGAAGGAAGAACTCAAGTGGGGAGAGAACGGTGGAAGCTATTAACAATTCTAAACATAGGGAAAAGAACTACAACCTCACGTTTTCTAAGGTCAATTCGTAATTCCTAGTTTAACACAAGGGGATATTATGATTCTATTAAACCCAAAGTATCTTGATGCGATCTAAGAAAATAAGCGGCCTAGCGGAGCTTACTCACCATCAACCATAATTACACAAAGATGTAATTAACAAGAGGCGTGCTCTTCAAAACCAAAATGAAATTCTGTGATCCCGAAGAATATGATTATCCTTATATCAAAACTGATCTGGAAGAGAGCCATATACCGCTGTTGCACGTAGAAATCGAACAACAGATGGACTCAGTCGAGCAGGTCAGAACTCGCCTGCAGGCATTTGCAGAGATTCTTAGGGATAAATAAGGGAGGGATACCAACTTGTTAACCATGGGAGTCGATATTGGCTCAGCTTCTTCTAAAGTTGTTATTCTCAAAGATGGAGCTGAAATTCTGGCTGGAGTGGCAGTTCCGGTGGGAACTGGTACTACTGGTCCGTCCAGGGCCTTACAGCAGGCTTTGGAAATTGCCAAGGTAGAAAGAAATGAAATCAGCAAGGTAGTGATAACCGGTTATGGGAGAATGACTTTTGAGGGTGCCGATGAACAGATCAGCGAAATTACCTGTCATGCTAAAGGAGTTCATCATCTTGTACCTTCTGCCCGCACCATAATCGATATCGGCGGACAGGATGCCAAGGTAATTAAGCTAGATGAGCAAGGCTATGTAAGTAATTTTGTGATGAATGAAAAGTGCGCAGCTGGAACCGGGCGTTTTTTAGAGGTAATGGCCAGAGTTCTGGAGGTACACGTAAGCGAACTGCAAGTACTAGGTGATAAAGCTGATAAGGTTGTGCCTATTAGCAGTACCTGTACTGTGTTTGCTGAGTCAGAAGTAATATCTCAACTAGCGGCCGGGCAAAAAAGCTCCGACGTGGTAGCCGGGATTCACCAGTCTGTAGCCCGCAGAGTAGCCGGTTTGGTTGGCAGGGTTGGAATTACTCCGGAAGTGGTTATGACCGGTGGAGTAGCCCAGAATGCCGGAGTAGTAAAGGCTCTGGAAAAAGAACTCCAGGTATCCATCACGGTGGCACCCCGATCACAATTAACCGGAGCACTGGGAGCAGCGCTCATCGCTTTCGAATCATCATATAGGGCTGGAACTGGTAGTACCCGTAGGAATAAGTCAAGATAGCACCGTTATCCTGTCCATCGATAGTACCACTGCTGCAAAGCAGTGGGCAGTTCCGTAACCGCCATAGGTGTGGGCAGTGTTCCCATACCTTCAAACCATTTGATATACATGGGGATCTCAGGAACTCTGATCTTCAGACCTACCATATCCTCTGGCTTAGAAATGGGGTGCTTGGAGTTAGTCAAAGCACGGAAGTCGTTTTCGCCCCATCCTAATACAATAATGCCTCTTTCAGCCAGTCTTTCTTCGATTACTTCAGCCCATCCAACCATTCAGGTAACGAGCATCAACATCGTCATAGTCTTCAAACAGGAAAGGAAGCTGGGTGAAACCCAGATCCGGGAATAAAGCTGCCAAACCTACGTCAGAGGTTATTTCCATATCCAGGTCACCGCGCATGACCGATTCTGTCATTTGACGTTCCCCACCATGAACTCCGGCGAATTCCGGGGAAATAATAACGGTTCCGTTAGTTCTTTCTTTTACTGCATCAACAAAGGGCTGAGCCATCGTTGCGTAGGAATGCTCCGGTGAGGAAGTAGCTCCCCAGTGCAGGGTTATTACTTCCTGCTCTCAGCCGTTATTGGAGCCGGTGTTTTCCTGTCCTCCGCCGCATCCAACTGCCATAAGAGCGAATGCCAAGATCATCATCAGCGCTACAACTTTTAGAGCTTTTCTTTTCACGTTTAGTACCCCTTCCTTTAATTATTAGGCCTGTTTTACAATCACTTACTGATCCTGTTGCTCTCACCTCCCTGCTGCACTGCTGGTTATCGGGAGTATTTTATAATAAACTAATTAATCAACAGTTTTATTGCCAAACTGAATCATATATACAGCGGAACCACTCTTATTATCAGCGAAAAGAGCGGTATTGGTGGACAGATGGATTTCGTAAGAGGAGCTACCTGGTCTAAGGGCGGCAAATCAATTATCGCTATGCCAGCTACAGCTAAGAAGGGTACTATATCCCGCATAGTTGCAACCTTTAATCCAGGTGATGCCATCAGCACACCTCGCAATGATGTAGATTATGTAGTCACTGAATTTGGTGTAGCTCATCTGCGAGGCCAGCACCTGGTGGAAAGAGCCCGTCGCCTTATTGCTATTGCACATCCTAATTTCAGAGATGAGTTAAAAGAACAGTTCCAATCTCTGTAAAGTGTTAAACTGTAATAGTGAGAATACTAGCGTTTACCATTAGGAACCTATATAATTGAAATAAAGTTTAACATTATAGCAATAAAGGCAGGGATTTAAGAATGGATTACAGCAAGGAAGTTAAAACGTGGGAAGATTTGAATGTTGGTGATGTAGCAAGGTTTGCCAAAACCATTACCGATGCTGACGTAGTAATTTGGTGTGGTTTGAGCGGTGACATGAATCCCATGCACCTGGATAAGGAATTCAGCAAAGATACTCGCTTTGGCGATATCATTGTCCCGGGTATTTATGTGTTGGGATTTATTTCTGCTGCTATAACTAAGCTGGCTGTTGGCAATATTTATGCTCAGCAGAATATACGTTTTACAAAGCCGGTTTATGTTGGCGATACAGTAACCGCTGAAGTTACTACCCTGGAGAAACTCGAGAAAAAACGTATGTTACGTCTGGCTACCAAATGCTATAATCAGAAAGATGAAGTGGTGCTGGACGGAGAGGCTTTGCTATACATTCAAAAATAGGAACATTAAGTACTCTTGTAACCTGGGGCATCTTGCCCCGGGTTTTGTTTTTGCGGCTTTTATTAATTAGTTTGCAGACCATACTTGTTCAATTTTCGAACTACTGTGGACTGATCTATGCCAATTACTCGTGCGATCTGCCGGCTGGTACGGTATTTTTTCAGAGCATTTTCCAGCAGTTGTTTTTCAGTTTCTTCAAGAGCTTCTTTTAATGGGATGATACCCGATACCTGTACTGCTTGGCAGGAGGTTTGCCTTTCCTGGTGAAACAAGGGCAAATCACCAATTTGCAGCAGTTCATCAAGCCCTAACACTACCATTTGTTCCATGCAGTTTTTTAATTCCCGCACATTTCCCGGCCAGGGATACTTTTCTAATTCAGAAATAACCTCCCTGGTCAGCTTTTTTCTTTGATGATAGCGTTTGTTAAAATAATTCATGTAGTAGACGCTTAAAGGAACAATATCTTCAATTCGCTCTCTCAGAGGAGGAATGGCAATCCGAATAACGTTGAGCCGGTAATACAGGTCTGAGCGAAAGCGCCGATTGGCCACCATTTGTTCCAGGTCTCGATTGGTGGCGGCTAAGATACGCACATCTACCGCAACTGGCTTTGTGGAACCAATACGCATTATTTCCCGAGTTTCCAAAGCTCGGAGGATCTTTACCTGCAGACTTAAAGGCAATTCGCCAATTTCGTCCAGAAAAAGGGTACCCCCGGATGCGGTTTCAAACAATCCTGCCTTACCTGCGCGAGCGGCGCCGGTAAAAGCTCCTTCTACATAGCCAAAAAGCTCGGACTCCAGTAACTGTTCCGGTATGGCCCCGCAGTTTACGGTTATGAATGGGCCATTCCTGCGGGGACTGTTTTGATGAATATACTTGGCTACTACTTCTTTGCCAACTCCTGATTCGCCGAGAATTAATACGGTGGCATCTACTGAACTGACTTTTAAAGCCAGGGCAAATACAGATTTCATGGCGTTACTGAGGGCCACAAATCCTTCGCCTTCTCCTGCCACCCGGGCATTTTCCAGCTGATGATATACTTTTTCCATAGCCTGAGCCCGCAGCAATTCCTGGCGCAGTTCAATTAATTCCGTGGTATCACGCACATTGGTAATGACCCGGTAGATTTCTCCCTGTTTATTAAAAACAGGGTTGCCGGTAACGGTAATGCTCTTGGCATTGCGGGTAAAGTGGGGTATAGTTACGGTCTTTTTCTCCTCCAGAACCATCAAAACCACAGAATTGGGCATATAGGTAGGGTCTAACATATCTCGCATGTTTTTACCGGTAATTTCGTCTATTTTAATGCCGGTTAGCCTTTCATAGGCCTGGTTAACCATCAAAACGTTGCCTTCGCCATCGGTTATCAGGATTCCGTCAAATGACGAATTCAAGACTGCTTCATAATCTTCAACCTGTTTGCGGCAGTGTTTCAATTCGGCTTGTATGGTTTGTAGCTGTTGTAATAGTTCATCACTCTGAGTCTGGTGCATATTTTATGGCGACAACCTCCTTTTGATGCAAATATGCAATAATGATGCAGTGCAGCATCACTCAAAGACTCTCCAAACATCTTGTAATTATAGCATAAGGTCTGAAAAGGAGCTTATTCCAGCCTTGGTTTCCTTATTTTATTATCCAATACTGTTGGCATATTTATTGCATTAATTAAAGAAAAAGGCGGTTCACTGAATACTAAATATAGAAAGAGGGTTAACTGGTGAGCGAAAGACTTATTTCTAAACAATTGCTGCAAAAGCTCCTGGACGACCACTATGCTGGTGCACTAGCTGCTAAAGAAAGGGGCGAACTGGTAGCCTGGTCTACCTCCATTGCCCCTCAAGAATTTTGTGAGACCATGGGAATCTATACAGTGTATCCTGAGAATCACGCCGCAGCCATCGGAGCTAAGAAGGGATCTCCTGAACTAATCGAAATAGCTGAGTCTCAGGGTTACTCAGTGGATATTTGTTCCTATGCCCGTGTAAATATGGGTTACCTGGAAATTCAGGAAAGTATGGCGGGGAAAATACCCCTTCCGGATCTGCTCATTTGCTGCAATAACATTTGCAATACAGTTATCAAGTGGTATGAGAACATCGCCAGGGAACTGCAGATTCCGTTAATAATGTTTGATATGCCCTTTAACTACGATTATGAAGTCCACGATTACAGTGTTGAGTACATTAAAGGGCAATTCCAAGAGGCTATTCATCAATTGGAACAGATTGCTGGACAGCCTTTTGATTATGATCGCTTCCGGGAAGTGATGGAGATATCCAGTGAAGCGGCGAAGTGGTGGAAAAAGGCTATGGCCCTTGCTCAGGCTGTCTCATCGCCAATGAACGGTTTTGATATTTTTAATTACATGGCCCTAATCGTGTGTATGCGAGGCAAGAAGGAAACCGTGGAGGTATTCAAGCTGCTGGCCCAAGAATGTGAGGAAAAGATAGCTAACGGTCAGGGACCCTGGAAAGACCGCCCTGAAGAGTTCCGCATAATGTGGGACGGTATTGCTTGCTGGACGGCTCTCTCCGCCACTTACAAGTTCCTCAAGAATCATGGTATTAACATGGTGGGTTCCACCTATCCTGATTCCTGGTCTATCATCTATGACAGCAATGATATTGATGGTATGGCTAGGGCTTATAGCTCCAATTTTGTAAATCGCAATATGGATTTTCGCGTAGATAACATCTGCAAAATCGTTGAAGACTTTAAGGTTGACGGTATTATTTATCATTGCAACCGCAGCTGCAAACCCCAGGATTTTTGCCAATATGAAGTGCAAAGACAGGTGGAGGCCAGAACGGGAGTTCCGTCAGTAATGTTTGACGGAGATCAGACAGATCCCCGGGCATTTTCCCAGGCTCAATTTGAAACCCGTATTCAGGCTCTGGTTGAAATGATGAAAATAAGAAAACAGCAGCAAAGGATAGGAGGAGAATAAATGGAGCCCGTTGCAGCTATTTTGCGAGAAATGGAAGGTGTAGTAAAGAATCCGGCGCATGCTGTACGTGCTTTTAAGCAGGAAACCGGGCGTGAAGTTATAGGATGTCTGCCTATTTATGTTCCGGAAGAAATCATATATGCAGGTGGTATGCTGCCGGTAGGCGTCTGGGGCGGGCAGACTAATATAGTGCAGTCCGGAACCTACCTGCCCAGCTTTGCCTGCTCAATTATGCGAGCCATTATGGAATTTGCCATGCGGGGAATTTACAATGATTTATCCGCTGTAGTCTGCCCCATGCACTGCGATACCTTAAAGTGTATAGGAGAAAATTGGAAAGTAGCAGTACCACAGGTTCCTTGCTTCTGCCTGGTATATCCCCAGAACCGCAAGAACCCTTCTGGAATATCCTACTTAATCAAGGAATTTGAACAGCTTAGAAAAAAGTTGGAATCCTTAAGCGGAAGGGCTATTACTGATGAAGCCATAAATCAGGCCATAGTTATATATAATGAGCACCGCAAAACCATGCGTGAGTTCACCCGGGTGGCAAGAGATTACCCGCTGACCATTACCGCCCAGAGGCGGCATATGGTTATTAAATCAGGCTTTTTCATGGATAAAGCTAAACACACCCTTTTAGTCAAGTCATTGATCAGCGAATTTAAAGCTCTGCCGCCCGAAAAAAGCAACGGTATTAAAGTAATCCTGACCGGCATTATGGCCGAGCCAGACGGTTTTTTGGAACTGTTTAATCAATATAATCTGGTAGTAGTGGGTGATGATTTAGCTCAAGAATCCAGGCAATTTCGGACCGATGTCCCAGCCGGCGGCGCTCCCTTGGAACGTTTGGCTCGTCGTTGGGCTAATATACTGGGGTGCTCATTGGCTTATGATCCCCAGAAACAGCGCAGCAATATGTTGATTGATATGGTCCGGGACACGGGAGCTGATGCGGTAATTGTAACCATGATGAAATTCTGTGAACCGGAAGAATTCGATTATCCCATTCTGAAGAAGGAATTCGAAAAAGCTGGTATTCCTCACTTGTATATGGAGTTGGAACAGCAGGCTGACTCAGTAGAACAGCTGCGCACTCGTATACAAGGTTTTGCGGAAATGATGACAACACGTTGACCGGTGCCAAAGATGACGAGTAACACCCCATCAGAGGGGATACTAATGAAAAGCCCAGTTCCCGCTATGGCAAAAATTTTTACCCAGGGAGAGTATGGCCGTATAACTCAAAAGGGCTTTTACGACTATAACCAATTAGATACAGGCGGTGAGTAGTGTGACCTTTGAGCACATTGTCTTGGAAATAAATGAACATGTAGCCACTCTAACTTTGAATCGCCCCAAAGTGCTTAATGCCTTAAACCGTAAGATGGTTGACGAAATTGATCAAGCAGCCGATATAATAGCCGGAAACAACGACATTCGAGTGGTGGTATTGACTGGAGCTGGCCAGCATTTTGCTGCTGGGGCCGATGTAAATGATATGGCCGATATGGTTCCTGAAGAAGCGCGCAATTTTGCCTTTATTTCTACTTTCAACAAAATAGAAAACTTGCCGCAGCCGGTAATCGCTGCTGTTAAGGGATATGCACTGGGAGCCGGTTTTGAAATTGCCTTGGCAGCTGATATACGCCTGGCGGGAGACAGTGCCCGTTTTGGACTGCCGGAAATCAACCTGGGCATCATGCCGGGAGCCGGCGGAACGCAAAGATTACCTCGCTTAATTGGCAGTGCCCAGGCTAAAGAATTAATTTTCCTGGGTCACAATATCGATGCTTCGGCCGCACTGGAATTAGGACTGATTAACCGGGTTGTTGACGATGAGAAGCTGTTGGATGAAACCCTAAAAATGGCGGAAAAAATATCCAACAAACCACCCCTGGCCCTGAGAATGGCCAAACGAACTGTAAACATTGGCATCAACCTGGATATAAAATCTGGTACTGAACTGGAAGCAATAGCTTGGTCAGACCTCTTTGCCACTCAGGACCAGAAGGAAGGTATGAAGGCTTTTTTGGACAAGCGTAAACCGCAATTTACAGGCAGATATGGAAAGGAGAATTGATTATGCATGAAGTTGTAATTGTAGGTGGAGCCCGTACACCAGTGGGAGATTTTAATGGCTCACTAGCCAGCAAGAATCCGGTGGACCTGGGGATCATCGTTCTAAAAGTAGCCCTTGAGAAATCTGGAGTCAGTGCCGGTTTAATTGAAGAAGTAGTAGGGGGGCACTGTAACCAGTCCTCCTCTCCCGGCAACAGTGCCCGTTTAATTGCCCTGGGAGCAGGCTGTCCCGTTGAATCCACTGCGGTTACCATTCACCAGCAATGCCCATCATCTATGCGGGCAGCAGAAGTTTGCTCTCAACAGATTATGCTGGGCAAAATTGAAGTGGGAGCGACGGTAGGGGTGGAAAGTATGACTAATACCCCTTATTACCTAATGCGGGCTCGCCAGGGATATCGACTGGGTCATGGCGAGCAGATATTGGACGGCCTGATGGTAGGCGGTCTGATAGATCCTTGGAATAATTACCATATGGGAGTTACAGCCGAAAACATTGCCGAGAAATACAATATTAGCCGGGAAGAGCAGGATGAACTGGCCGTGTTAAGCCATCAAAGAGCCTGTAATGCCATTGCTAAAGGTTGGTTCAAGGACGAAATTGTACCTGTGGAAGTAACAACCCGCAAAGGCACTGTTATCGTGGACACCGATGAACACCCCCGTGCCGATACTACCCTGGAATCTCTGGCCAAACTGAAACCGGCTTTCAAGAAAGGTGGTACTGTGACGGCCGGCAATGCCTCTGGCCTTAATGATGGGGGAGCAGCACTTATAATGATGTCTGCTGAAAAAGCTAAAGAATTAGGCATTAAGCCTTTGGCCAGGGTAGTCGCCTCTGCTTCAGGAGCCGTTGATCCATCCATAATGGGTATGGGGGTTGTCCCCGCCGTTAGAAAAGCCTTAAAATTTGCCGGAATGACCCAAGATGAGATTGATTACTGGGAAATAAATGAAGCTTTCGCTGCCCAGTTTTTGGGGGTCAACCGGGAGCTTAAACTGGATATGGAGCGGGTGAATGGAGTAGGTTCCGGAATTTCCATTGGCCATCCCGTCGGGATGACTGGAGCGCGCCTGATACTGACTATGATGCATGAGATGAAACGCCGCAATGTCCGCTATGGCTGTGCATCTTTATGTGCCAGCGGCGGACCGGGAGTGGCTTTTATCATCGAAAACATCAAGTAAATACAAATTCTAAAACATTTATTAATTTAACTCTGGAAAAAATAATCATAGTAAAGAATCAATCCAAGTTGAAACAGTATTACTTTGCTAAGGAGAGACTAACAATGTCGGCACTACTCGAAGAATATCGTTCGAAACTAGTTACGGCGGCGGAGGCGGTTAAGACAATAAAATCCGGAGATACCATACACTACGGTGCATTCTGCGGGGTCGTTTGGGACTTAGATCAAGCTCTGGCAGGCCGGGTGAATGAATTAACTGATGTAAATGTTATTACAACTATCTGGCCTTATTCGGAACCGCCGGCTATTGTCAAAGCTGATCCAAAGGTCCAGCATATCAGGTTTAATTCTACTCAATTTGGTGCCGTGGAAAGGAAAATGAACCGTCAGGGTACCTGCTGGTATATTCCGGTTCAGTTCAGAGAACAGCTTAAATACTTTACCCAGGATATAGATCTTGATGTAGCCATGCTGAGGGTAGCCCCCATGGATAAACACGGCTATTTTAACCTGGGGCCCCAGGTAGCTGACGCACCGGCCATAGTTAATAAAGCTAAGGTTGTCATAGTTGAAGTTAATGAAAAGATGCCGGTGGTTCATGGTATGCAAAATGCCATCCATATTTCCCAGATCGATTATATCGTCCAGGGCAGCAACCAGGAACTTCCGGTTTTAATTGGAAAGGAAGCCACCGAAGTAGACCGCCAAATAGCTGCTCATATTGTGGAGCGGGTGAGAAAGGGCAGTACCTTGCAGTTAGGGATTGGCGGCCTGCCCAATACAGTGGGGTCTTTTATATGTGATTCAGATATTAAAGATCTCAGTGTTCATTCGGAAATGTTTGTGGATGCTTTTCTGAATCTCTACAAAGCTGGTAAAATAACCGGCAATAAAAACCTGGATCGGGGCAAAATGGTCTGGACTTTTGCCATGGGTTCCAAGGAACTTTACGATTTCATCGATAACAACTCCCTGCATCACGTATGTCCGGTTGATTATGTGAATGAAATCAGTACTATAGCCCAAATCGATAACTTTGTGTCGGTGTGCAGTTGTTTAGAAGTGGATCTTTTTGGCCAGGTCAACTCTGAGTCAGCAGGCTTACTGCACATCGGCGGAAACGGCGGGCAGCTGGACTTTGTTTTGGGTTCCTATTTGTCCAAAGGCGGCCAGAGCTTCTTATGTAGTCCATCTACATTTAAGACCAAGGACGGCACAGTGACCTCCACTATAAAACCCACTATGCCACAGGGTTCAATTATTACTGTTCCCAGACAGGTGACCCATCTAGTAGTGACTGAATTCGGTGTAGCCAATTTGAAGGGTAAGTCCACCTGGCAGCGGGCGGAAGCTTTGATAAGTATTGCTCATCCCGATTTCCGGGATACCCTGGTAAAAGAGGCTGAAAAAATGGGTATATGGAAAAACACCAGTAAAGTGACCATGTGACCACTTCTCTTTTCCTAATATTCAGCCCGGTCCATAATGGATCGGGTTTTTTCATGGGCAAAAGATATTTTAGGGCAAAAAAGGTATAATATATAGACGCGAGGTGATAAAGACAAGGTGGATCAACAACTTGAAAAAGCACCGGCTTACCTCACATTGACGTATGGATGCCAGATGAATGTCCGTGATTCGGAAATCATGAACGGCCTTTTAGAAGCCATGGGATATTGTGCTACGGATAAGCCGGAAGAGGCCAGCATAATACTGTTTAATACCTGCAGTGTGCGTCATTCAGCGGAAAACAAAGTATATGGAAAATTGGGAGAAATAAGTGCCTTAAAACGCCGCAATCCCGATTTGATTATTGCTTTTGGCGGCTGCATGGCTCAGCTTCCCGAGGTCCAAGCCCGTCTGAAAAAGATAGGAGTAGATGTGGTATTTGGCACCCACAATATTCACGAATTGCCATATTTGATTGAACAAGCCAGGCAGTCTAAGACCCCAGTGTTTCAGGTATGGGACCAAGAAGGTGAAGTGGAGGAGAACCTTCCCTCCGTCCGGCGGCCTGGAATTAGTGCTTTTGTAAATATAATGTACGGGTGCAATAATTTCTGCAGCTATTGTATTGTTCCTTATACCCGAGGCCGGGAAAGGAGTCGCCGTTCGGCAGACATATTAAAGGAGGTCCAGGAGTTAGCCGATCAGGGATACCGTGAGGTAACCCTGCTGGGGCAAAATGTTAATTCTTATGGCAAGGGTTTGGATGAGGAAATTGATTTTGCCGATCTCTTAGCAATGACTGCTCGAGTGGAGGGAATAGACCGGGTTCGCTTTACCACATCCCATCCTAAAGATATGTCGGATAAGTTAATAGATACCATCGCTGGTAACCCGGTGATTTGCGAGCATATACACGTACCTTTGCAGGCAGGTAGTAATCGGATTCTCAAGCGTATGAACCGGGGTTACACCCGGGAGCATTATTTAGAAATAACCAATCGCATACGCGAAAGAATACCTGGTGTGGCTATTACCAGTGATTTAATAGTAGGTTTTCCCGGAGAAGAGGATGAGGATTTTGCCGATACTCTGGATATGGTAGAAAAAGTACGCTTTGATGCTGCTTTTACTTTCATGTATTCAACCCGAAGTGGTACCAGAGCTGCCGAGTTTACCGATCAGGTGCCCCTGGAAGTTAAAAAGGCGCGGCTCAACCAACTAAATCTGGTTCAGTACCGTATAGCGCGGGAAATCAATCAATCACTGGAGGGAAAAGTGGAAGAGGTGTTGGTGGAAGGACCCAGCAAAACCGATAAAACCAAATTAACGTCCCGAACCAGAACCAATCGCGTTGTAATAATACCAGGGTCAGAAGATCTAATTGGGCAAATAATCCCCGTAAGAATAGTGGAAGGAAAATCTTTCTCACTGTTCGGGGAAGTACTGCCGGCAGTAAAAAGTAGTTAAGTCAAAAGTTTTTTTGGAAACAATTTAATTGCTTAACCGATTCATGCTAGAATAATGGAAGAATTGCAGACACTGATTCTGCACATAGTTGGGAGGATAAAGATATTGACTACTGAAGAAATTATCCGGTTGGCCTTTGAATTAGGTACGGCTGTATCTGAATCAGACGAAGTTGATCGCCTGAAAGCTTTACAAATGAAGCTGGCTCAGGACAGAAGTGCCTATGACCTGTTAATTAAATACCAGGATGCCAAAAGCCAATTGGAGCACAAATTCCAGGACGGTTTATTAGTTACCAAGGCTGAGGAGGATCACATTAATATTTTAGAACAGCAGTTAATCGCCAATAGTATTATAAACGAATTAATTCAAGCCCAGGAAAAGTTTGACAATTTAATGCAAGCCGTTTATTTTGCCATGAACCAAGCTATTTCTGGCACTGGAAGCTGCAGTCCTGACTCATGCGACAGCTGTGGTGGAGGCTGCAGTTAAGGAAGAAACAACGAAGAATAATACTGTATAGAAAGGCTTAGATATCTAAGTCTTTCTTTTTGAGAGGTTATAGGTATGTCCAAGTACACTCCCATGCTGCAACAATATCTAGAAATAAAAAATGAATATCCGGACACCTTACTGTTTTTTCGCCTGGGAGACTTTTATGAAATGTTTTTCGAAGATGCCCAAATCGCCTCCCGGGAACTGGAAATAGTTTTAACTGCCCGTGATGCTGGGAATGCTGGTCGAGTTCCTATGTGTGGGGTTCCTCATCATTCAGCCCACAACTATATTGCTAAGCTGATAGCGCGCGGTTTTCGGGTAGCCATATGCGAACAAGTGGAGGATCCTCGTGAAGCTAAGGGATTGGTTAAGAGAGAAGTGGTGCGGGTTATCACTCCAGGTACTGTTATTGAGGATAATATGCTTTCGGAAACTGCGCCCAATTACCTGGCAGCGGTAAGCGTTGATGAGGATTCGGCTGGATTGGCCTTTGCAGATATATCCACTGGCGAATTCAAGGTTTGCCAGTGGAATGGTGAACACGCAGTCAGCCAGCTTTATGCTGAAATTATGCGCTTAAACCCCAGCGAATGTCTCTTAAATGAAAATCAACCATCCCTATGGATAGAGGAGCAGGCTGAATTAAACAATATGTCGATAGTTGCTACCGATTTCCCTAGCAGCTATAGTATGGCTTGCGACATTTTGCAGCGCCACTTTAAGGTTGCTACTCTGGAAGGGTTCGGTATTGACGATAGTTATAACCTAGCGGTTAGTGCGGCAGCTGCTATCATTAGCTATTTTGAAAGGACCTGCCATGCTTATCTTCATCACCTGCAAGCTATAAGCATTCATTACAGCGACCAGTACTTAAACCTGGATACAGCCACCCGCCGTAACTTAGAGTTAACCAAGACCTTGAGAGATGGCAAAAGAGAGGGCTCTTTATTATCTATTCTGGATTACTGCTGTACCTCCATGGGCAGAAGGCGACTGAAGAATTGGATCGAACTTCCTCTCAAAGATGGGCGGACGATTAATAAACGCCATGATGCCGTACAGGAATTAAAAGAAAACATGGTACTGCGCGATAGTTTGCGAGAAGCCTTAAAAGGTGTATACGACATGGAACGCCTGGCAGGTAAAATAGGTAGTCAGTTAGTTACTCCCCGGGATATGGTGGCGGCCAAACAGTCTTTGGAGAAGGCTGAGCTAATTAAAGGGATGCTGAGGGAAACCAGTTGCGAGTTGCTTAAAGAAATTGCCGAGCTGGATACTTTACCAGACATGCATGATCTTATCAACAAGGCCATCAGCGATAATCCTCCTATGTCATTACGTGAAGGAGACATAATCAAGAACGGGTACTCATCCGAAGTCGATGAACTGCGGCAATTATCAGAGGAAGGGTCTGACTGGCTCATTGCCTTTGAAAGTCGTGAAAAAGAGCGCACGGGAATCAAACACTTAAAAGTTGCTTACAATAAGGTGTTTGGCTATTACATAGAAATCAGCAAATCTAATCTGCATTTAGTTCCTGAGGACTATCATCGCAAACAAACCCTGGTGAACACCGAACGATTCATATGTGATGAATTGAAGCAATATGAGGAGCGTATACTGGGAGCTAGAGAAAAACTCTTTGCTTTGGAGTATGCCAAGTTTTGTGAAATACGGGAAGAACTACTGCTCTATTTACATCGTTTTCAAATAACTGCAGACCAAATAGCTGTTCTGGACGTATTATTGTCACTGGCGGAAGCGGCCTTTGCCAATAACTATGTACGTCCGGTAATTGACAACAGCGGTGTTATTAACGCCCGTGCCTCCCGTCACCCCATGGTGGAAAAATACCTGGTAAATTCGCGTTTTGTTCCCAACGATGTTAAACTAAACCAAAAGGATGCTCGATTTGCTATTATTACTGGACCTAATATGGGCGGCAAGAGCACCTATTTGCGGCAAGTTGCTTTACTGGTATTAATGGCTCAAATGGGAAGTTTCGTTCCCGCTGATTTTGCTCATATAGGATTGGTAGACCGTTTATTTACTAGGGTAGGAGCTTCAGATGATCTCAGTGCTGGTCAGAGTACCTTTATGGTGGAAATGGTGGAAGTAGCTAATATCATCCATAATGCCACGGCCGACAGCCTGATTATTCTGGATGAAATCGGGCGGGGTACCAGTACTTACGATGGATTGAGCCTAGCCCAGGCAGTCTCTGAGTACATAGTGAGTAATATTGGTGCGCGTACTCTATTTGCCACTCATTATCATGAATTAACTCAACTGGAGGATGCCCTTGAAGGGGTTGTGAATCTATCGGTTTCAGTTCAGGACTCTGGAGACAGTGTGGTTTTCCTAAAAAGGGTTTTGCCTGGCCGGGCTGATAAGAGTTACGGCTTACATGTTGCTCAATTAGCTGGTCTGCGGCCGGATATCATCGAACGGGCTCAGGAAATTCTGGGTGAACTGGAAACCAAGTCTGGTAATAAACAACCGCCTGGACTTATGGAGCAACCCAGCTTATTTGCGGAGGAAAATCCTATTATTGAAAAGCTGCGGGTTTTGGAACTTGATGAACTATCACCTCGGAATGCTTTGTCATTATTATACGAATGGAAGGAGAGCCTGTCCTGACCCAACCTGTAGGAGGTGGCAATTTTGTTAATTGGCATTGATGTGGGAGGAACCTTTACGGATGGTGTATTGTTTGATGGCCGGGTTATTAAAGAATCTGTAAAACGGCCCACCGACAATGATAACCTAGATAGAGTGATTCTGGAGGTTCTCAATGAGCTTTTATCAGTTGTGCCTGAAGAAAAGACAGTGGAGAGAATTGTTCTCAGTACTACTTTGGTAACTAATTTATTGGCTACGGGCAAAGGAAAACGCACCGCCCTGATTTTAATACCTGGATACGGCCTTCCTCATGATGCTTATCAATTATCACCCGATACCTTCTTTATCACAGGCGCTATTGATTTTCGCGGTCGGGAAATAGAACCCATATCTGTTAACGAAATCAGAGCTTTGGCGGATAAACTTAAACAGATGGGTATTAAAAGAGCCGCTATAGCTGGTAAGTTTTCCAACCGTAACCGCAGTCATGAAAGCCAGACCGCTGATATTCTTAAACAGGAATATCCCGATCTAGAGGTGTTTCTCAGCTGTGATATTGCCAATCAGCTGAACTTTCCCCGCCGTGCAGCTACGGCCTATTTTACCGCTATGATTTCAAGGGAATGGCAGCATTTTGTTGATGAAGTGGAAAAAGCGTTACAAAAAAGAGGAGCTGACATAGAAGTCCACATTCTTAAAGCCGATGGGGGAACTTTACCTTTAGACATATCCCGGCACTACCCCTGTGAAACTATATTTTCCGGACCAGCTGCCAGCACTATGGGAGCTCTAGCTCTTACCATGGATAATAAAAACTCCCTGGTAATAGATATTGGAGGGACTACTTCTGACCTGGCTCTGCTGGTAGAAGGCTTACCTCTGCAAGCCTCACGGGGAGCACAATTGATGAACCATTATACCCATGTAAAGGCAGTATCGGTGCGCTCCATTGCCATAGGAGGCGATAGTCCGCTGGCATATAGTGATGGCCGTATTACTATTCAAGCAGATAGAAAAGGGCCAGCTGCCTGTTTCGGCGGTGATGCTGCTACTGTTACCGATGTTTTCAATTATCGCCTGGCTTTGCAGCAGGGTGATGTAAACCGCTCGAAAAACTATCTACAGAATATAGCGGAGCAGGCGCATCTGGACCTGGATAGCATGTGTGACCAAGTCATTGATGATGTAATTAAAACTCTGGTTAGGGCCACTGACGATATGTTTAAGGAATGGGAAAATGAGCCGGCTTACCGGGTGTGGGAGGTGGTCCATCGCCGGAAATTTACCTTGGACCGGGTGGTAGGTATCGGTGCCGCCGCTCATTTTATAATACCCCGGGTGGCTCAATTTCTTGGGGTGGAGCCCTTCGTACATCACTATTCAGATGTAGCCAATGCCCTGGGAGCGGCTGTGGCCCGACCGACCTTGTCTGTTTATTTGCATTTGGATACAGAGAGGTCTCTGTGTTCAGTTGAGCCCGGCGGAGTAGTAGAAAAAACCCATGAGATTGTCAAATATCAACTGAGCGATGCCCGGGAGCTGGCGGTCAAATACTTACGTAAATGGGGCAAGGAACGGAGAATGGAAGCCTATTTGGATGAGTATAACGTATTCCATGAAGAACAGTTTAATGTAATCCGGGGATGGAACCGAACCGGACGTATTTTTGACATCGGGATTCAAATCGCTCCTGGATTGATCCAAGAGTATCAGGGGGTGAAATAATGAAACCAACTGGAGTACTGTTTTTCCCGGCTTTTGACTGGGCTATTTCTCCCACTCATCCGGAGCGAGAAGAACGATTACTCTACACCCGCGACCAGTTATTTGAGGAAGGAATCATGGATCTGCCGCAGATTAAAGAATACAAACCTCGATTAGCTGAACCCATTGATATTGCTGCAGTTCATTTTGCGGTTCCTGAGCTGGACGCTTATTTATTAGAGGCTCATTATATTGCGGCTGGTTCAACTCTAGTTATGGCAGATGCTTATATGAACGGGGAAATAAAAAATGGTTTTGCCATTATAAGGCCTCCTGGTCACCACGCCATGAGTGTAAGCCATGGTAACCGGGGCTTTTGCAATATTAATAATGAAGCTATTATGATCGAGTACCTGCGTCACAAATATGGCATCAAAAGGGTGGCTATTATTGATACGGACGTGCATCATGGTGATGGTACCCAAGAGATTTACTACCATGATCCGGATGTTTTGTTTGTGTCTTTTCACCAGGATGGACGAACATTATATCCCGGTAGCGGGTTTATGGAGGAAGCCGGGGGACCGTTGGCTTACGGTACCACCATCAATATACCGTTGATGCCGAAAACTACTGATGGGGGCATTCATTATGTTATTGACAACTTGGTAATGCCCCTATTAGAGGAGTTTAAGCCTGAAATAATAATAAATTCAGCCGGTCAAGATAATCACTACACTGATCCCTTAGCGGATATGCGCTTCACGGCTCAGGGATATGCTGAGTTGAATCGCAAATTATCACCTGATATTGCGGTTTTAGAGGGCGGTTATTCGGTGGAGACAGCTTTACCCTATATTAATATGGGTATTATCATGGCCATGGCGGGAATGGATTATAGCAATCTGCGGGAACCTGATTATGCCCGGGAGAAATTTTCTGAGTCGCCTCGTAACCTGGAGCTAATTAAAAAAATAGTAAATACCCAGTTGAATCGATTTAGAAACCGTCAAGATAAAATCGAGCAAAACCGTCGTTCCGTTCAGGAGTTTTTCAGTGAATATGAACGCATATTTTATGATACCGATTACATTCATGAAGAACAGCACATCAGGCTGCGTAATTGTCCTGACTGCTGCGGTTTTCGCATTATTGAATCCACTGCCCAGCATCGCAACGGCAAACTTTACCGGGTGATGTGCATTTCTATTCCCATAAACTGCTGTTCATCCTGTCATGATCAAGGTGCCCAGATGTATCAGGATTTAATACGTTATGATCGCTATGATCGCGTTTATTTACAAGATCGTATCATGCGCGAATATAGAAGCTTTAATCCTGATAGGGAAGAGGAAGAGATCTTCAGATGACCATAAACCTGTTGGATGAGCATTTGATCAATAAGATTGCTGCCGGAGAAGTTATTGAGCGGCCTGCGTCGGTGGTTAAGGAGCTGGTAGATAATGCCCTGGATGCGGGAGCTTCCCGTATTGAAATAAGTTTTACCCAAGGTGGTATAGAAATAATTGAGGTGGAGGACAATGGTCAAGGTATAGATGAAAAGGACCTCCCTCAAGCTTTTATGCGCCATGCTACCAGCAAAATCACTGCGGAAAACGATCTATATAATATCACCACTATGGGATTCAGAGGCGAAGCTTTGCCTAGCATTGCTTCGGTATCCCGTGTGGATATTTTTACTTGCAGACCTGATCAGACAGGGGTATATGCCTGTTACGAAGGAGGATTGCTCCAATCACTGGAACCTGCTTCTTGTCCCCCAGGTACCCGGGTAAGGGTGGGGAATCTTTTTTATAACACACCCGCCCGCAGGAAATTCTTGAAAAGTCCGGTTAGTGAAGGCAACCATATCCATGAGCTGGTATCTCGTTATGCTTTGGCCTGGCCCGAGGTTTCCTTTACCTTGCGCAGCAACCGCAAAACATACTTTAAGACACCCGGTAATGGCTCCATCAGAGATGCGGCGGTGGCAGTATATGGTGCCGAATTTGTAAAGACACTTTTAGACATATCCTATCAGGGTGAGTTATTCGCACTGCAGGGTATGATTTCTCCACCCGAGACTACTCGCCAAAACCGGCGTGGTCAGTTATTTTTTGTGAACAAACGGCCTATTCGCAGCAGTCTGTTGTACCGGGCTATTGATGTGGCTTACCAAGGTTTGCTATTGTCCCGCGAATACCCCATAGTAATATTAAATATATCGGTACCAGGTAATTTAGTGGATGTTAATGTACATCCACAGAAATGGGAAGTCCGCTTTGCTGATGAAAAACAGGTTTTTTCCTTGATACGTCAGGTGATAGTTGATCACTTGTCCAGGCATGACAGATCGGCCTTGGCTGGTATACATCAAGTATCTTACCCTCCGCCATTATCACGACCTTCATACAACCAGGTTGACTATGAAACCGGAGAATTACTGCTTAATGAAACAAATGGGGCTTCTTTGGATTACCGGGAACCCTTACCCACCTTTTCTGTTGACAACCGCCCGGGATTCAGCTCAGAAGCTAGAGTACTGGGGCAACTTATGAAGTCCTACATTCTAGTGGAAATAGAAGAAGGCTTATGGATAATTGATCAGCATGCCGCTCATGAAAGAATACTCTTTAATCGCCTTAAACAGGAGAACCAGCAGGCGATTACCGGCCATGACCTATTGTTCCCAGTTTCGTTGGAAATATCTACTCGTCAGGTTGAATTATTGGAAAGGGAAAAGGAAAGAATGGAGCAAATAGGTTTTTCCTATGATCGTGCCGGACTTTCATCAGTGATAATACGCCGTGCACCCAGTCAGATTAAAGGGCAAGAACCCCAGGTTTTAATGGACCTGATTGAGCTGCTGGATAACGGTAATTATAAGGACTTTCGCGAAGAAGCTATGATCAGTATGGCCTGTCATAAAGCCATAAAAGCCGGTGATTTTATGTCTGCATCGGAAATGCAGATTCTAATCAATGATTTGCTGGTGCAGGAGCAATACCAGCATTGTCCTCACGGGAGACCTACCCTAATGAAGATCGGGCACCATGATTTAGAAAAGGTTTTTAAGCGGGCCTAAACAATGGGGGATGGTACATGAACTTAATTGTCACCAGTCCGCTGTCAGGGGTATCTAGCTCCTCTGAATTGGAGGAATTTTTATCGGATATAGGTTTGCCTTATGTGCCGCGCTCCGGAAAAAGCCTGGGTGAACTTTTACGGGAAAATGGAGCTGATGGAGTAATAATATGGCAGGAACAGGGACCGGTTTTGCAGATGGGGGATGAACAGTTTTTCTTTCATCCCAGCATGGCCAAGATTCGTATTGGAGCTTACCGCAAAAAGAAACAGGAAGACCCCATGATTAAAGCATGCGGATTAAAGGAAGGGTATTCTTTTTTAGACTGTACACTGGGATTGGGAGCTGATGCGATAGTAGCTGCTTACTTTACCCAGACTACGGTAGTTGGTATAGAATCATCACCAATAATCGCAGCCATTATTAAATGGGGTATGCGCCGCTTTGTCAGTGATATTTCTTGGCTAAGTGAGCCTATTACCCGAATCCAAGTATATAATTCAGACCATAATATGTTTTTATCACAGCAGAAAGACAATTCCTTTGATGTGGTCTACTTTGATCCTATGTTTCGTCAACCGCTCCTAAAGAGTCAGCCCTTGTCACCCTTGCGCAAATTGGCGGATCCAAGACCTTTATCAAACAACACTATCCAACAGGCCTGTCGTGTGGCTCGCTGCCGGGTGGTGGTTAAGGAAAGAGGACTTGGGGAAGAGTTTAAGCGATTGGGTATCGAAAATGTGCTCTCTACCTCCCGAGATAAGGTGGCTTATGGCATCATAAACATAAGTTGAATATGTAAACAAATATTGAGGTGAGATAGTAGTTGCTGAAACTGGCAGCTTTGGTGGGGCCAACGGCCGTAGGGAAAAGTGAAATAGCTATTAAAATTGCCCAGCGCATAAATGGGGAAATTATATCTTGTGACTCCATGCAGGTTTACCGCGGTATGAATATCGGTACTGCCAAGGTATCTCCTCAAGAACAAGCCATAGTTCCTCACCATATCATCGATATTGTAGATATTGAATACTATTTCACTGTAGCTGAATATCAATCATTAGCCCAGGAATTAATAAATGAAATTAACCAACGGGATAGAATTCCGATAATGGTTGGTGGTACCGGTCTTTATTACCAGGCAGTGGTTGATAATTACAGTTTTTATCCTATGGAATCTCATAAGGGAATCCGGCGCAAACTCCAGCGTCAAGCTGCCGAAAAAGGTTTGCAACATCTTTATATACAGTTAATCGATGTTGACCCCGACTATGCACAGCGTATTAGTCCCCAGGATGAAAAGCGCATTATTCGTGCCTTAGAAGTTTATGAATTAACGGGAAAACCATTTTCTGAGCAGCAGAAACGCGAGTACAATGCATACAATCTGGCACCAGTGGGACTCTATTTAGAAAGAGAACTTCTGTATCAGCGTATTAATCACCGAGTCGATATCATGTTGAGCAAGGGTTTGATTGATGAAGTAAAAAGCTTTCGTGAACGAGGTTACGGGCTACATAACAATGCCATGCAGGCTTTGGGCTATAAACAGGTTTTATATTATCTGGATGGACTAATGACCTATGGGGAAATGGTTGAAGCCATCAAAAAGGAGACTAGGAACTATGCCAAACGACAATATACCTGGTTTAAGCGAGACAAAAGAATCACCTGGTTTGATGTGGCTAGTCATTCTACGGAGGAGCTGACAGAAAAAATATGTGCGCACATGGAAGGACTATTATCAAAGGTGTAGAATTTATTGAGGTGAAGAACCTATTGAAATGGGGGCATAGCTTTAATGGGCAAAGGTCAGATTAATCTACAGGATGCATTCTTAAATCAAGTACGAAAAGAAAAAATTCCGGTAACCATTTACTTAGTAAATGGATTTCAAATAAAGGGAATAGTGAAGGGATTTGATAATTTCACAGTTAACGTGGAGATGGAACAGAAGCAGCAACTAGTCTATAAACATGCCATCTCTACCGTTGCACCCATACGACCGATTGGCAACTTAAACCTGGATGCAAAGAATGAGGATGAATAGAATCTGAAAAATCCCGGGGTAAATAGGGGGAAACCCTTTTCACTCGAATGGATATGGATAATTGTTATATGGGCTTCATTAAAATCCGCTTACCTAAAGCGGATTTTTTAGCTATTAGTATAATAGCAACAGAGATTGGTTTGCTTTGTAGCAGATATAGATCTGCATGATAAGGAAGGAGATAAGATTTTTGGGGTATCACCACTTTTGTCTACTTGGCATATATTAAGTTAGACTATGAAGAAGTGGTGATTTTTTTGGAGATATCTATGCGCTATAATGTCTGCAGTGCTGATAAATCAGATTATACCTCTGAAAAACTTAATCCTTTTCCTAAAACTGACGCTTTTAAGGAATTAGAAAACTTAATCGGGTTGAAAGATGTGAAAAGAATTCTTGCCGAAGTTACTGCCTTTTCCCTCATTCAGTCCCGCCGCAGCCAAATGCAGCTTAAGGCTTGCCCTAATGCTCTGCATATGGTTTTCAAAGGTAATCCGGGCACCGGTAAGACTACAGTAGCCCGCATATTAGGCCGCATCCTCAGGGATATCGGCATTTTAAGCAAAGGTCAGCTGGTAGAAGTGGAGCGGGCTGATTTAGTAGGAGAATATATCGGTCATACCGCACAAAAAACCCGGGAAATGTTGAAAAAATCCCTGGGAGGGATTATGTTTATTGACGAAGCCTATACTCTGGCTCAGGGCGGGGAAAAGGACTTCGGGCGCGAGGCGGTGGCAACTTTGGTTAAAGCTATGGAAGACCACCGGGATAATCTGGTTATTATCCTGGCCGGGTATTCTTATGAAATGGAACGTTTTTTGCGTTCCAATCCGGGTTTGCGCTCCCGATTTCCCATTCATATAGATTTTGCAGATTATGATGTGGATGAACTTTTGTCTATTGCCATACAGATGTATGCGGACCGTGATTATGAACTAACCTGCAGTGCGCGCTGGAAGCTCAAAAACCATTTGCAGGAGTTTGTACGCAACAGGCATCCTCACAGCGGCAATGCCCGCTATGTTCGTAATCTGGTGGAGAAATCCATTCGCCTGCAAGCCCTGCGTATCGTGGACCGGGAACCACTGCGGCGTAAAGAACTAGTAACCATTGAAGAAGCAGACCTACCCGATCCCGAACTTGTGAATACTTAATCTAGGGAAGGTGGAACAAACCTTGCATTCATCAGAGTTAATAAGGAACACTGAACAAGATTTACATGAAATATTTCTCCAATTGGAAGATATTGCCTACAATAATCAGGTCAAGGTGTTAAATGCTTTCCGGCGGCACAGAATTCGAGAAGTACATTTTCAATCATCTTCTGGCTACGGATATGGAGATATCGGGCGTGATACTCTTGAAGAATTGTATGCTGATGTTTTTTCTGCTCCCAGTGCTTTGGTTCGCTCACAAATCGTTTCCGGAACCCATGCTATATCTTCCTGTTTATTCGGTTTGCTAAAGCCCGGCGATCAACTTATATCCGCAGTTGGCGCTCCCTATGATACCTTAAAAAGAATAATAGGTCATGAGCAGTTTCAACCCGGCAGCTTAGCAGAGCGGGGAATCAAATATAAGGAAATACCGCTAACCCATGAGCAAAAGGTTGATCTCAAAGCTTTAGGTGATTCCATAAGCAAACAAACCCGCATGGTTTTAATTCAGAGGTCGCGGGGTTACAGTCTACGTCCGGCAGTGGACCTAGAAACTATTGAACAAATGGTAGCAACGATTCGTTCCCGCAATTCTGATACGATTATAATGGTGGACAACTGTTATGGTGAGTTTGTCAACACCACAGAACCAACTGACTATGGGATTGATTTAATGGCGGGCTCACTTATAAAAAATCCAGGGGGTGGGTTGGCGGTTTCCGGGGGGTATATTGTAGGCAAACATGATTTGGTGGAACAGATTGCCGATTATCTTACTGCACCTGGTCTAGGCAGAGAGTTAGGCGCAAGCTTAGGACAGAACAGGCTTTTTTACCAGGGTTTGTTCCTAGCTCCCCATACTGTTTTACAGGCACTAAAAGGAGCTGTGTTAGTAGCAGCCGTTTTTGAACGTCTTGGTTTTCAAGTAAGCCCCCACTGGTCAGATTCGCGTTCTGATATAGTCCAAGCTGTGATACTGAATGATCCTCAGCAGATTCAAAAGTTCTGCCAAACCGTCCAGGAATCATCACCAGTGGACAGCGATGTTCGCCTAGAATATGCCAATATGCCAGGTTATACTGATAAAATTATTATGGCGGCGGGAACCTTTATACAAGGTTCTTCGATTGAACTCTCCTGTGATGCCCCATTAAGACAACCTTATACCGTTTTTATACAAGGTGGGCTTAGCTATGAACACGTGCGCTATGTAGTCGGGCGTTTAATCGACGAGTTAGTACTCCAGTAGGGGGGCTTGTTATGACTAATCTGGTTTTGGTATTGGTGATAGTGGCTATGGTAATTGGTGCAGCCGGAACTATTCTGCCAGTTCTTCCCGGTATTCCACTGATTTTTGCCGCAGCTCTGTTTTACGGATGGTATGAAGGCTTTTCCATCATTACTCCCGGTTATCTTATAGTATTGGGAATAATAACCGGATTGTCCATACTGTTCAGCTACTTATCAACTGTGGTAGGAGCCCGGCATTTTGGCTCTGGAAAATTTGGCAGCTTAGGAGCTATGCTGGGTTTGCTCCTGGGACTGTTTTTATTTCCACCCCTGGGTATCATTATTGGACCTTTTCTGGGAGCCTTTATCGGTGAATACCTAACCATTAAGGATTCTAACCAGGCTTTTCGGGCATCAATAGGGGCATTAATTGGTCTGTTTTCCGGAATAATATTCAATCTGTTAATAGCCATGGGCATGGTAATATCATTCATTATAAAAGTGTTTTAGTTGCCAGTTAGACTATTATATGATAACCTATGGGAATTAAATATGGAGGGATAGCATTGGACAAGGAATCCATTTTACGCACGGTAGCAGAAAACGATGTGAAATTTATAAGATTACAGTTTACAGATATACTGGGAGTAATGAAAAGTATTTCCATTACCAGTGATCAGCTGGAAAAGGCCTTGGATGGGGAACTGATGTTTGATGGGTCATCGATAGAGGGCTTTGTGCGTATTGAAGAGTCCGATATGTACCTACGGCCTGATCCTAACACATTTTTAATACTGCCCTGGAATGGAACTAACTCTTCCAGTAAAACAGCCCGGCTTATCTGCGACATCTATGACTCTAATAATCAACCCTTTGCCGGATCGCCCCGTTATGCATTGCAAAGGGTTCTCCAAGAAGCCAGGGAAATGGGATATACCATGTATGTGGGTCCAGAACCCGAGTTTTTTTTATTTCAACTGGATGAAAAGGGTGCTCCGACTCTGGAGACTAATGATAAAGCCGGATATTTCGATTTGCCTCCGGTAGATAAAGGGGAAGAGGCTCGCCGGGATATGGTTCAAACCCTGCAAAGTATGGGATTTGAAATAGAAGCTTCCCATCACGAAGTAGCTCCGGGACAGCATGAAATCGACTTTAAGTACCAGGAAGCACTGGCCACTGCAGACAGCATTGTCACTTTTCGTATTGTTGTACGTACCGTAGCGCAACAGCATGGACTTCATGCCACATTTATGCCTAAACCTATATATGGTATTGCTGGTTCGGGAATGCATCTGCATATTTCACTCTTTAAGGGTAAAGAAAACGCTTTTTATGATCCTGCTGCTGAAGATGGTCTGAGTAAAGAGTGCCTCAATTTTATAGCCGGAGTATTAAAACATGCCCGGGCTATATGTGCCATTACCAGCCCTACGGTTAATTCCTATAAACGGCTGGTGCCTGGTTATGAAGCACCAGTGTATATTGCTTGGTCCCACCGCAATCGCAGTCCATTAATTCGCATTCCAGCTCGCCGGGGGACAGGAACCCGCATTGAATTGCGCAACCCAGATCCTACTTGTAATCCCTATTTAGGACTGGCTGTGGTACTGAAGGCTGGTCTGGATGGAATCCGCCAAAACCTGAAACCTCTAGCGGCTGTGGAGCAGAATATTTACGAAATGGATCTGGCCACCCGTAAAATGAATAATATTGAATCACTGCCGGAAAACCTGTATGAAGCCATTAATGAACTGAGACAGGACAAGTTAATTCAAGAGGCACTAGGGGAACACATTTATTCCCGGTTTGTACTGGCCAAGATCCGGGAATGGGAGAATTACAGTTCACGGGTTTATGATTGGGAGATCGATGAGTATCTGGAAAAATTTTAGCTTGGCCAAAAATGAGCAAAAGCCTAAGGCTTAGAGGCATTTTGCTCATTTTTGATTACATCTTGCGAATAAGTCCGGCCACTTTCCCTAGTATCTGGGTATTGTTAACCCGTAAGGGTTCCATGGAACTGTTTTCGGGGCGAAGTTCGACATAGTCATTATAAAAATAGATTCGCTTAACAGTTGCTTCATCTTCCATCATCGCCACTACTATATCTCCATTAGAAGCTTGGTTTTGTTGCCGGACAATCAGGTAATCGCCATCCAGAATGCCCGCTTCGATCATACTATCCCCTTTTACCTGCAGCAGAAAATGAGTTCCATAACCCACTAGTTCTGAAGGAACCGACAAATAAGCCTCAATGTTTTGTTCAGCTAAAATAGGGCTGCCTGCCGCCACCTTGCCCACCAGGGGAAGAGACAGTGCATTGCTAAGGTGCTGATCTGGTTCATCATTATCTACGGGAATTATGGCTCTGGGCTTGGTGGGGTCTTTGCGAATAACACCCAACTCTTCCAATTGCACCAGATAAGCATGAACCGTTGAGCTGGACCTGAGCCCTACGGCTTCGCCAATTTCCCGGACTGAAGGGGGATAACCATTATTCCTAATGCACTGGCGAATAAAATCCAGTATCTGCTGCTGGCGTTCTGTTAGCTGCATTTATACCAACCTTCCTTAAATCTCAAGCTTTGTCAACATTATAACACCAGCAATTGCCTAATACAAACATTCGTTTGCTTAACGCCAGAAAGCATTGAGCCCCACCTTTTCTATAGCTGACAAAAAACGGCGCCTGGCACCAGGAAACTTCTGTTCAAAAGCGTTCATGAATTCAGCTATTTCTGTTCTTTTGGTTGCGCCATCTGCTGGACATTGATTTTTTATTACCGGAAAATGCAGGGAATCTGCCAATAACTTAATATCTCTTTCCTCTACATAGATTAAAGGGCGTATCACCGTGATGTCTATGCGATCAAGCCAGGTTTTGGGGGTAAAGACTTGATAACGTCCCTCATAGAGAATAGACATAAGTAAAGTATTAACCACATCATCAAGATGGTGACCTAAGGCAACTTTGTTACAGCCATATTCTTTACTTACGTTGTGTAACGCTCCTCGGCGCAGGTTGGCGCAGAGTGAACAAGGATGTGATTCCTTCCTAGCCTGAAATACTATTTCACCAATATTGGTTTTATGAATAACTAATTGTAAACCAAATTGGGTGCAGAAGTCCTGAAGGGGTTCAGTTTGATTACCCCAGCCCAAATCAACATAGATGGGAACCAGTTCAAACATTAATGGCGTGTACTGCTGCAGGAGTTTTAGACTATAGAGTAGGGTAGCGCTGTCTTTCCCTCCTGACATGCCTACCGCTACCCGGTCTCCGTTTTCGATTAAGTGGTACTTAAGATTAGCATCTCTTACCTGTCTGAATATCAGTTTAGTACGCCGGTTACTCATGATGTCCGCCTTTTTTGCTAACATTATATAATTGATAAAGGAGTACTGCCAAATGAAAGGGCAAAAAAATTCCCCCTATCTTAATCAGGGGGAATCTGTTCATTTATAATTTAGTTAATTCCGGTAAGGACTGGTAGTATTCATAAACCAGCTCAATTGGATGAACAACTTTACAGTCCCACTTGTGTCGGGTTACTCCGTGCTGAAGCTGCATTATACAACTTGGACAGCAGGTGGCTAAATAGGAAGCACCGGTTTCCATAGCATTGTCCATTTTATGGTCCAGGATTTTCATAGACAAATCATAATGGGTCATGCTGTAAGTACCTGAACCTCCACAGCAGCGATTGGCTTCTGCCATTTCCACCAGTTCTACTCCTGGTATACGTCTTAAAAGCTCCCGGGGTTGAGATGTAATACCTTGCGCATTGGCCAAATGGCAAGGATCGTGATAGGTAACCCGGCGTTTTTCGACCTTAGAGTTCTCAGGCAATTGAATATCGATAACATCCACGAGAAACTTAGTTAGGTCTATCACCTTGTCGGCGAAAGCAAAGGCTTCATCTTCAATTTTTAAGCCACCCAGAACGAACTTAATGTTTTTAGAGGACAGGGCAGCTGAACAGGAAGCACAGTCCGTAATAATGTAGTCAAATTCATAGGCATTGAATATTTTAACATTGTGCGCTAATAGCTTCCGGGCGGTATCCATCTTACCATTTGTTAAATGAGGCTGACCACAACAGCGGGTCGCCTGGGGAACAATTACTTCACAACCATTGCGAGTTAAGACCTCTACCACAGCCTTGGCCACTTGAGGCTGAAAAAGATCCGTACCACACCCTAGAAAATAACCAACCTGATAGCGCTTTTCTCCTTGAGCAGGATTAAATTCTTTTACTAGACTGCGTCCGGATTTAAATGACAACGAGGGTAGCAGACCCTCAGCCTTGGCCAGATCCCCCGGAAGTATTTTCATTAAACCCAAATTACGGGCTAGTGATTGTAATCCGGTTTTCTGAGCTCCCCATAATAACTTGCTGGATGTCCTAAGCAAACCAGGGCGAGTCCATAAACTGTCAAAAATCAACTCTTTACCCGCTGAAGGATTTTGGTCATAAATATAGGAGCGGGCAGCGGCATTCAACTCATGCACATCAATACCTGATGGGCAGTTGACACTACAGGTTTCACACAGTAAGCATTTAGCTAAGTGATCATACACCTCCTGATGGGGTTCGACTTTACCGTCGCGCAGCATCTGTACCATAAACACGTGTCCTCTTGGAGCTGCGGTTTCATTGCGAATTTCGGCAAAAACTGGACATACACTACGGCATTTACCGCAACGGACACATTTCATTATCTGCTCTTGCACGGGAGGCAGCTTCTTAAAGTCCATATTGTGTGATCTCCTTTCCCCCAACTAGAACAGCTTTTCAGGGTTCATAATACCCCGGGGATCAAATACTTTTTTAATACCCTTCATATAATTGACTGCCAAGCCGTGTTCTTTTTCAGCATAGGAACGGCGAACTGCACCCACTCCATGTTCGCCAGTAGTGGATCCTTCCATCTCAATGGCCAGTAAATGAATGTCATCAACCAGCTTCAGCACTCTTTCCACTTCTTCAGGATTTTCCGGGTTTATGACCGGAGCCGTGTGAACATTGCCATCACCAATGTGACCGTAATTAACTACTTGCACTCCATGTTTTTCACCTAGAGCCCGGATAGCTCTTAAAACATCCGCTACCTTAGATAGAGGCACACTGATATCTTCACCGGCAAAGATCCGGCTTCCATCAGGTCGCACCCGTGCTGCCGCAGTTGCCGTTACACTGCGACCTTCCCACAGTTGGGCCATGCGTTTGGGATCAGTAGCCCATTCCACTTGGCGAGCCCGGCGTCCCGCAACTTCCTTGATAATATTGCCATCATACTCAACTCCCGGGGGATTGCCATCAACTTCAAAAAGCAAAATGGCTTCGGCATCGGGTAGGTTTATCTCCGGCTTAAACTGATTTACCGCCTTAATAGCTGAACTATCCAAAATCTCTATCCCTGAGGGAAGTACCCCTTCTCGATACACTTCCAGAACCGTTGCCGGGGCGTCATCCAATTTATCAAATACGGCCATGGCAATGCCACGGGCTTTGGGTTTAGGCCAGCAGCGCAACCGGATGCGGGTGATGATTCCCAGGACCCCTTCAGAACCTACCATAAGCTTAGTAAGGTTTAGTCCTGAAACATTTTTTATAGCTTTGGATTTCATGCCTCCGGTGATGATAATGTCACCATTAGGAAGAACCACTTCCAAACCCAGAATATACTGTTCGGTGCATCCATATTTGACCGCTCTTAAACCACTAGCGTTATTAGCTACCATGCCGCCCACCGTACACATTTGGCTGCTGCCTGGATCGGGCGGAAAGAATAGGTTATACTCAGCTAACTTCTCATTAAGACGAGCATGAATAATACCCGGACGAACTATGACCTGCATATTGGCAGAGTCTATTTCTATGATTTCATCCCAGGCGGATAAATCGATAACAATTCCGCCGTTGATGGCTATACATCCGCCAGTTTCTCCAGTGCCAGCCCCTCGGGGGATAACATTTATCCCGTTCTCATAAGCATAGCGCATGACTTTTTGTACATCTTCGGTTGATTGGGGCAAAACCACGGCCACTGGGTTTTTAGGTTCTAGTTTGGTTAAAAACGAACTATCATAAGAATAATACATGAGATCTAATTCTTTTATCAGAACCTTATCTTCGCCCAACATATCAACCAAGTCTTTTTTTATCTGAGCTTCTTGCATAGCTCAACCTCCTCGAGAGACAAAAATGGCCTTATATCAATAAATTCTCCGTTATTATAACACAAAGGTTGGGGCTGGGATTATAAAAATGCGCAGTATACGGTATAATTTAGACATTGTATATTATGGTAAAGCAAAAGATGATGCTGGAATTTAGGTGACCTTTTATGAACATTCAATTGGCCTATGGACACCGTCAGATAAGCTTGGATGTACCCAAAAAGCGTGTTTTGTCTGTGGTTAAGGCACGGAAAACTGATCAGCAGCTTTCCCAAATTAATAGCGTAGAAGAGGCATTGCGCTGTCCGAAAAATAGTCCGACTTTAAAGGAGCTGGTTTACCAAAAAACCGCTCAAAATGCGGTAATCGTGGTCAATGATATTACCAGACCAACTCCTTACCAGGAGATTCTGCCACCTATACTAGATGAACTGAGGGCAGCGGGAATACAGGAAAAACATATAACCCTGCTGATAGCTACGGGGATACACCGGGACCAGACTGAAGAAGAGAATAAAATGGTTTTTGGCGAAGAGATCTGCAGCAAATATCGCATCATAAATCACAACTGTGATCATGATCTAGCCTCAGTGGGTATGCTATCCTCAGGAATGGAACTCCTTATTAACAAACATGCAGTTGAGGCTGACTTGCTTATCACTACGGGTTTAGTGGGTCTTCACTATTTTGCCGGATACTCTGGAGGTAGAAAATCAATTCTACCCGGAATCGCATCCCGCTCGGCCATTGAAGCAAGTCATAAGATGATGAGTGATACCCGGGCTTGTCTGGGCAATTACCAAAACAATCCCGTGAGCGATTTAATGGTGGAGGCAGCTGAAATAGCAGGAGTAGACTTCATAGTAAATGTGGTAACCGGGTCTCATAATGAAATTCTTCACGCCAGTGCTGGTCATGTATACCATGCCTGGATTGATGCCGTACGTTTTGCAGAACAAATGAGCGTGGTTACCATACCTGAAAAGGCTGATATTGTTATTGCCAGTTGTGGGGGTTACCCCAAAGATATAAATATGTATCAAGCCCAGAAAGCTTTAGATTCAGCATCGTTAGGAGTAAAAGATGGTGGAACCATAATACTGTTAGCTGAATGCCCAGAAGGTCTTGGGGAAGACACTTTCGAGGAATGGGTAATGACTGCTACCTGTACTGAAGATATCGAAAAGCGTTTTTTTGAAAAATTTGAATTGGGTGGACATAAAGCCTATGCCATCTGTCGAACCCTTCGTAAAGCCGAAATATACCTACACAGTAGTCTGCAAGATAATATCGTAAAAGATTTGTTTATGCATCCAGTACATGATCTACAGGATCTCATCAGCGTTTTACTTAAGCAATACGACCCGGAAGCTTCAGTAATAATTATGCCGGAAGCACCTAAAATTGCCCTTAGAGTAAATGGAAAAGAATAAAAGAGTGCTTTTCTCAATAAAATAGCAGGAGAACTTGTAGGGAGCATCGACATTTATGTATAAGAAGATAAAGGAGATAATTCCAGAAGAACGATTATACTGGCAAGAACCCCTCAGTGCCCATACTACTTTCAAGGTAGGGGGACCGGCTGATCTTTTAGTTGTGCCACAGACAATCGGTGAAATAAAAGAGTTGTTAAGGATTTGTAACACTGAAAATATCCCCTATGTAGTGTTGGGTCTGGGCAGCAATATAATATTTCGTGATAAAGGGTTTAGAGGTGTAGTAATTAAGTTAGGCCATTCTTTGAAGAGCGTGTACATTACTGGTGAAGAAATAATGGCAGAAGCTGGCATTCGACTGTCCGAACTGAGTAAAAAAGCGGCTGCTCATTCTTTGTCAGGTTTGGAATTTGCTGAAGGTATTCCGGGCAGTGTCGGTGGTGCAGTGGTGATGAATGCCGGAGCCTATGAAGGGGAAATGAGCCAGGTATTAACTGCGGTTTCTGCTCTTAACACCAAAGGAGAACTGCGCACTTTTTATCCAGAAGAAATGGCCTTTGGTTATCGTTCCAGCATTTTTCAAAAAGGTGATTGGATTGTGGTTTCTGCTCTTATGAAATTATCAGTGGGCAAAAGGGAGCAGATTGAAGCCAGAATGAAAAAATATGCCCGTTTAAGAAGAGAAAAGCAACCCCTTAATCTTCCCAGTGCAGGCAGTGTCTTTAAAAGACCCACCGGCATTTATGTAGGCCCTCTTATAGAAAAAATGGGGCTAAAGGGATTTAGGATCGGTGATGCTCAGGTTTCCACCAAACATGCGGGGTTTATTGTAAACTGCGGTCAGGCTAGTGCCCAGGATATAATTGATTTGATTAAATACATCCAACACCGGGCTCTTAATGAATATAACATCAGCTTAGAGCCGGAGGTACGGATTATAGGTGAAGAATAATCCAATACAAAAGTTTGAAATTAATATAGGAGTGGTTATGAAAATTACTCTAGTTGCCTTAAATGCCAGCTATACCCATACATCACTAGCATGTGCTTACCTAATAAGCTTTTGTCAGGACCCTCGTTGGTCCATAGCCAGTTTGGAATTTACCATTAATGATCATTATGATGCTATTCTATCCCGGTTGTATGCTGCCGAAAGTGATGTTTATGGGTTCAGCTGCTATATATGGAATATAGACCTAGCTTTAAGATTAAGTGAAGACTTAAAGCTAATAAGACCGGACTCTTACATTGTCTTAGGAGGACCTGAGGTTTCCTATGATGCTGAGGATATTATGATTAAACAGCCTCAGATCAATGCGATCGTTTGCGGTGAAGGCGAGGAGACTATGTATGAACTATTGCAAACTCTAGTTAATGGACAGGCTCCTTCGGAAATTCCCGGCTTGGTAATACGGTATAACGATGAATTAATAGTAGGACCGCCCCGAACACCCATAAAAAACCTGGATGTTATACCATCACCAGTAAGTTATATGCATAACACTCAAGGTCGCTTGGTCTACTACGAGACCTCCCGGGGCTGTCCTTTTTCCTGTTCCTACTGCCTTTCAGCCCAGGAGACCGGAGTAAGATTTTTTTCTCTGGAACGGGTGAAAAGGGAGCTGGAAGTCTTAATTAAGAGCGGTGCTAAAGTAATTAAGTTTGTAGACCGCTCTTTCAATTGTCACGAACAACGGGCCCGGCAAATTATGGAGTTTATCCTAGAACACGATACACCCACTCAGTTTCACTTTGAGATAAACGCTGAACTTTTATCTGATGAAATGCTAGATTTTTTAGCTGGGGTCCCTAAAGGCCTTTTTAATTTTGAAATTGGCATTCAATCCACTTATTCTCCTACTTTGAAAGCAATTCGGCGTAAAACCGACTGGCCCCATTTGCGTAATCGTATACAGTGTCTACAAGCAATGGGCAACATACACCTGCACGTAGATCTTATTGCCGGCCTTCCTCATGAAAGCTACTATCAGTTCGCCCATTCGTTTAATGAAGTCTTTTATTTACAGCCGGATGTGATTCAGCTAGGATTTCTTAAAATGCTTAAAGGATCACCTTTGCGTGACCAAGCTGCTCATTACCAATATATTTTTCAGAATTATGCACCCTATGAAGTGTTAAGTAATAATGTCATCTCCTTTGCTGAGCTTGACCGGCTCCATATGATAGAAGAAATGCTGGTGCGTTTTTATAACTCCCGACATTTTAAGGCAACAATTGAACATTTGACCCAAAAAACCTATCAAGGTGATGCCTTTCAATGCTTTGCGGATTTGGCTAAATCCTGGCGTGAAAACAATTATCATCTTCGTCAACACAGCAAGGAAGCAGAATACAGATTCCTGCTTAAATTCGCTGAGCACTGCTGCCCGAAAGAACATTTACTGATTCAGGAGCTGTTAAAGCTTGACTATTTAAGTTCTTTTCCAACCGGCCGTTTGCCTTATGCATTGGAAAGCTTTAATCCCGAAGATTACAGTGACCGCCTATACCGCTTTCTAAAGGATGACCAGTTCATGACTCTGCACTTTCCGCAACTGGCTCATGTGTCTCCCCGGCAAAGACGTAGGCGAATTCATTTGGAATGGCTAAAACTAGATATTGCTCAGGGCAATTATTTGCCATCAGCTGTTCCAACTTTCTTCCTTTATGATTCTTCACGCAAAGAACTGGAATACATTTACCAGCCTGATTTATAGAGCTTTTATCTGCTTTGCTCCGCATAAATTGACTCTGGCTGCACAACCTATGCCCAAAATCTTAAATAAAGGAGTGTTAATATGGCCAGAGTGGATTTGCCAGGCGGTGTTACTGTAGAACCCAATCCGCCGGGGGTAGGCGAAGAAACAGTTGTCACTTATGCCGGCAAACTGACAGCAGAGTCAGGCAGTGAGCCCATAACCTTAATAATTGGGTATGGCCCTAAAGATAAGATGTTCGGTAAGCGAGAAGTACCCATGCAGCGCAAAGGCGACCATTATGTGGCATCCTTTGTGGTGGATTATTCCGATACCCTGCATCTAGCTTTCAAAGACTCACACGGACATATAGATGATAATGAACAGCAGTACTGGAGTATGGTTACCAATTCCAATTCACTTACCTATGCATAGGTGAAACTTGATATGGCAAGACGGGCTCGAGGTCCGTCTTGTTTAATTTTGAGCCAGATTGAACAGAAGGATTACCCAGGCAAAAAAAGAATTAGCTATTTAAGAAACTGTGTGACGAGGTGATGGGAGTGGAGAATTATGATTATAACAGTAGTTACTTTTCGTCGCCGGATGGTTTGAAAATATTTTATCAAAAATGGCTCAGCAACCATGTTAAAGGTGTGGTAGTTATTGCCCATGGTCTGGGTGAACACAGTGACAGGTACCAGCATTTACTGGACCAGATGGCAGGACATAATATATCCTTTTATGCTCTGGATCACCGGGGACATGGACGTTCGGAAGGGAAACGGGGGCATGTTTCCAGCTTTATTGATTATGTTAATGATTTAGATATTCTAATACAGATGGCCCATAATGAAAATCCTAATCTTCCTTTGCTACTTCTGGGGCACAGCATGGGTGGGGTCATTGCATTTCGTTATGCTCTAAGCCACTCCCATAAATTGGATGCTTTAATACTATCATCAGCAGGCTTAATCCCTATACTTAAAGTACCTGGTTGGCAACTAAAACTGGTGCGTATTTTGTCACGGTTTACTCCCGGATTATTAATAGCCAATGGTCTTGATGCATCAGGGTTATCCCATGATCAAAAAGTAGTAGAAAATTATGTAAATGATCCTTTGGTGCATGATAAAGTCAGTGTGCGCTGGTTTACAGAGTTTATATCAGCAGGGCAGGAAGCTCTGCAACGGGCTAGGGAACTATCCATACCGCTGCTGATTATTCACGGCCGGGAAGACCCGATTGTTGACTACCGGGGCAGCGAACATATTATGGAACGGGCCACATCAGTGGATAAGACCCTATACATATTCGACGGTTTGCTGCATGAAACCATGAATGAATCATCGGAACACCGTCAAGATGTTCTGGCCAAAGTAGGGGAATGGATAATCCACCACCTCAGCTAATATATAGTTGGTTAATTTTCAAAAGGAAAATGATACTGGTGCAGACCTAATTCATTTTTCATGGCCAGCATATCCTTTTGTAAAGCCTGGTTAACAGGAACGCCCCGGTCTTTACGTTCTAACCATGCTAAATACTCCTTTTCACCCGCCGTATAAATGCGCTGGGCATCTGGAGAAAGTCTTGATGCTCTTAGCTGACGCAGTATGTCTCCAGTAGTTTTCTTAAATAGTTCCAGATCAGTGAAAGCTTCTACATCAATAGCTATGAAAAAATGTCCCAGGCGATAGGGCTGCATCCGGCTATTTTCATCATAGCCAGATAATGCTTTTAAGAAAGCACCTTGCTGGAGAGCTGCTGACAATATCTCTACTACAGTGGCATAACCATAGCCCTTGTAACCACCCTGTTCTTCTCCCAGTCCTCCCAGGGGAGTAAGGGCTGCTTTTCCTTTGACCAGATCAACCAGTATTTGGGCGGTGTCGGTTCGAGTTTTCCCATTTTCGTCGATAACCCATCCTGGGGGTATTTCTTGGCCTTGCCGGTTATATACTTCAATTTTGCCACGCTGGGATACCGAAGTAGCGCAATCCAAAACAAAGGGAAACTCTTCATCAGTGGGAATACCGAAAGTAAGGGGATTTGTACCCAGCATGTTTTCCACTCCAAAAGTAGGGGCAATAGAAGGACGAGCATTGCTTCCGGTTATCCCAATCATGCCTTTTTCAACGGCCATTAAAGCGTAATAGCCGGCAATCCCATAATGGGTGGAATTTCGGACTGCTACCATGCCCATACCATAAGCAGTGGCTTTTTCTATAGCCATTTGGTTCGCTCGATAGGAAATAACGTGGCCCATTCCATTGTGACCGTCTATAACAGCAGTAGTCGGCCCTTCTCTAATAATTTCCATTTTAGTCACCGGTTCCTGAATCCCTGCTTTGATACGGTCGTAATAAATTGGTTTTAGCCTGCCTATGCCATGAGAATCGATACCTCGTTTGTCGGCAGTAATAAGAACATCGGCGCATATTTTAGCATCTTCTGGCGGTACACCTACCCCCTTAAAGACATCGACCATGAATTGCTCCATTAAGTCGAAGGGAATCCAGTAAATGTTTTCGTTTTCCATCTTATTCACCTCTTAATCAGTCTATGCTGTAAAAAGCCTCTTACCTGAGTCGTTCATCGAGCCGTCACTATATCGAGGCGACGGAACAGGTGTGCATAGCAAACCTACTGGCTGCCATACACCGGGAGCACGCAACGCGTGCCAATCTCTATATCGACGCTAACCACGGCTTTGCAGGAGTGTTAGCCAGCTCGCTCCAAGACTCCTCGCCCGGCTAATACTCCTGCTTAAGCCGACCAGCAATGTTTTCATTCATCGTGGTCTGCATCGCAAGTGACAACTATCAGGCAGCTCAGGAACGGGTCAAAGTACAGCCTACTGCTTTATGCCAACCTTGCAGAAGACTATTTCGCTGGTCATTATTTATTGACGGAACATATTTACGGTCTACCCGCCGCATGTTCTGCAATTCTTCTAGACTGTTCCAGAATCCACTGGCTAAACCGGCAAGGTAGGCAGCACCAATGCCAGTAGATTCAGTATTGACCGGCCTTTCTACCGGAACACCTAGTATATCAGTCTGAAATTGCATCAAAAAGTTGTTAGCCGATGCTCCGCCATCCACATTAAGAATTTGCAGAGCGATTCCTGAATCCCGCTGCATGGCCTCCAATACATCCACGGTTTGATAGGCGATAGACTCTAAAGCTGCCCGGGCTAAGTGGGCACGGCTAGTTCCTCGAGTTAGCCCCATTATGGTGCCCCGGGCATGCATATCCCAATAAGGTGCTCCCAAGCCTACAAAAGCAGGTACCAGGTATACCCCGTCATTTCCGGGCAGTGATTTAGCCAGAGCTTCAGTTTCCGCAGCAGTGTTGATAATTTTCAGCTCATCTCTTAGCCACTGAACAGCGGCACCGGCGATAAAAATGCTGCCTTCCAGGGCATAGTATACTTTATTATTAAGAGACCAAGCTATAGTAGTTAAAAGACCATGTTGGGACCGTACGGCCTGTTGGCCGGTATTCATTAACAAAAAACACCCGGTACCATAGGTATTCTTAGCCTGACCGGGCTCAAAGCAAGTCTGTCCAAAAAGTGCCGCCTGCTGATCACCGGCTAGGCCAGCTATGGGAATCTCATTGCCCAGCAGCCCGGGATCAGAATAACCGTAGATTTCCGAGGAACTGCCAACTTGAGGTAGCATAGCGGTGGGAATATTGAAATAGCTGAGGATATCATTATCCCAATGGAGTTGATGAATATTATAAAGCATAGTTCGCGAGGCATTGGTCATATCAGTGACATGTACCTTACCACCAGTCAGTTTCCATAGAAGCCAGCTGTCAATGGTTCCAAACAATAATTTTCCTGCTTCGGCCTGAGAACGAATGGTTGGTGAACTGTCTAGAATCCAGGCCAGCTTGGTGGCTGAAAAATAGGCATCGATTACTAGCCCGGTCTTTTCACTAATTTTAGGGGCCCAGCCAGCTTGTTTCATTTCTTCACATATGGGAGTGGTGCGACGGCACTGCCAGACTATAGCATTGCCTATGGGCATCCCAGTTTCCCGGTCCCATACTACCGTAGTCTCCCGCTGGTTGGTTATGCCTATGGCATGAATGTCACTGCTTTTCAAATTGGCCTGAAGCAGGGCCTGAGTAACGGCACTTAGAGTCACGGCCCAAATCTCCTGAGGGTCATGTTCCACCCATCCTGGTTGGGGATAAATTTGCGTGAAATCACGATAAGTCCGGGAAATGATTTCTCCGGCCTGATTTATAAGTAAGGCTGTGGTACCGGTTGTGCCTTGATCAATGGCCAAAATATATTTTAAGGACATTGTCTCACTTCCTTCCTGTTTTCACCTCTATTGTAGCAAACTCACTTTAAATCATCTCATTATTTCCTCATTGACTCCTAATATATGGGAGTGTGTATAGACAATTTGCGTATTTTACGTTATTTTGGCAGAAATAGATATTAATATCGACTATTAAGGGGAGGGGAAAAATCATGAAAATTTTCGTATTAAATGGACCTCCATCCAGCGGCAAAACAGTATTAATGGATTACTTGTTATTAAATGACCATGATTATCTTGAGCCTATTATCTCATTCACCACCCGAGCTCCCAAGCCCGGAGAGAAAGAAGGCAGGGAATACTACTTTGTGAGTCCCCAGCAATATACTGAATACCGGGTTAAGGGCGAAATTGTAGAGGAAATCAGGTATTTGGACAATACTTATGGTATTACCAAAACTGAGATTAAACGTGTGCAGGCTACTGGCCGAAATGGATTGGCTATACTAAACTTGGAGGGGTTGCGCATCCTTAAGAATGTGTTGGGTCCTCAAAATATTGTCAGTATTTTTATTTATCGTGATTTGAAAGATATTTTGCAGGACCTGCAGCACCATTGTGAAGAGATTCAATACGAAAGGAAGGTTGCTAACGCCAAACAAGAAATTAAAGAAATCGGCGCCTCGGATTACGTGGTATATAATATAGGTTCTTTAGCTGACGCCTATGAACAGCTGCAAGCTATTATCAGAAAGGAAATCAATGCTCCCCCTATCACTCGTTTAATTAAACCGGGCCAACGCTATCGACATTTCAAAGGGGATTTATATGAAGTTATTACCACAGCACTTCACAGTGAAAACTATTGTCCTCTGGTAGTTTACAAGAACCTGGCTACCGGAGTAGTCTATGCTCGTCCCTATGATCTATTTTGCGGGAAAAAGGAGTTAGAATCCCAAAATCGCATTGTCAACCGTTTCGAATTAGTAGAAGAAGAGCCCGACCAGGATTAATCCTCTACATAGACACACTTTTTGTAGCCTGATCTTGGGTGATAATTGCTGCTTACAAGGCAATGAGTGGTATTTTAAGCAAGCTTATGTTGGTTATTTCTTTATTAAACGTATAAATATGAGAGAACTGATCAACCAAGCCGGAATGGATATAGCTATTGACCATATCCATCCTAAACCAGTCAGTAATCCCCACCAGGTTACCGCGACGCATACTGTACATCCCAGCATACCAGCTGTGGCTCCCATAGCTAACTGGGCAGCTGCTTGGCGGCCTTCTAGGTAACCAGTCATGATTACCGCTGAGGCTAAAACAGCCGGGAAGGCAGCAAATATGCCTGCAAAAGATTTCCAGGGCACGATTAAAAGTAATATATAGCAACCAGCTACAGCCGCTCCACCGAAGAGAAAGCGCAAAACTAAATCCAGTATAATTCCGGTGTATCTCATGTTATCACCAGTTTCCAAGTAAAGTATATACAAGTAGCAGCTAACAACCAAATAAAAAGGGCTAGTCCCAGTCCCTTTTCCCAACCATTTTTCATAATCAGATGACTGGCGGCCACCGCACAAATAATGTTGGCCAGCATGCCTACTAAGGCTCCTTCAGATATATGTACAGACATTTTTATCAACTCTTCACCTCTATAATCTAAATAGAGGCTAAGTATAGCGGCCAGGTAGACTGCTGGAAAGGCAGCAAAAATCCCACCAATACGTGGTCCTGATATTCTGGCTATTAAAGTGCAAGCTACGATAGCTCCGCCTCCGAGGACAAAACGAAGTAATATTGGCATTATTAAAACCTTCAAGAAATCACCACCTGATATCCCGGGCCCATTATATAACAGGCCGGTGGATATGACTATATGCAAAGCAAAACCTCTAAGTACTAGATTTTTTACGACACTTAGAGGTTTGCAAGCTTGAGACAATATTAGAGGTTTTAGAACCTGTACCAGGTCAAATGATGCTGCCGAGCCAATGGAAAGCAACATACCGGAAACCGATGACATTACTGCAGCAAATACCCCAGCATAGGTTACAGCTTGGAACCAGGTTGGGAATATGGAGTCTATTACCGTCATAAATACATAATCATATGATTCGAGGTCGGCACCGCCATTAACTATGACTGCCGCACCGGTTATATAAACCAGAGCCAGAAGAGCAAATGCCGATATTAGAAAGGAACCAAAAGATAAGCCAAGTCGACCGGATTTTTCATCTTCGGCTGTAAAAACTCTCATTATAGTGTGAGGCAAGCAACTGTGCACAAATACCCAGGTCATAAACCCGCCAAAGAACGCCAGCCGAAGGTAGGCCGCTGAAGTATTTGTGCTCCACTGGGGCCTTAGACTTGCGGCGTTAGCATACAGCTCGGTGGGTGAGCCAAAGTTAGCAAAACACAGAATACCTGCTAAGGTTAATACGAAAAGCATCACCATGCCCTGGAAAAGGTCAGTCAAAGTGATGGACCACATACCTCCAATGGCTGTTATAGAAAATGAAAACGGCAGCTATAATGATAACGCCCCATTCATAAGGAAGGCCCAGAATTTTTTCTCCCATCATACCGGCAACTTTCATCTAAGCTACGGTATAAGCTGTAATAGTGATAATTACTACCAGAGGTACAATCACCTGCAGTATCGTATTGTTGTAACGCTTGCGAAAAAACTCAGGCACGGTAGCTATTCTTAGATTTCTCAATGGCTTAGCTACTAAAAAGGCTGCCACTAACACAGCGGCACCAGCATTACAGGTAAGCTGGAACCCCCAGCCACCTGCATAAGCCACCCCATGGTCCTTTCCGAATTCATGCAAATTGATAAGCTGTCAGTTTTCAGTTGCAATTATTATGTCTAAATGGAGGTTATTATATTAGCCATATAGTGGTGTCCCTGAAAATATTAAGGAAGGTGGGCATGAGGAGTAACTATCCTATTGCTATTTGCCAACATAAAACATAAAGGCAAGGTACACAATAATAAGAAGAAAAATATTACATGGGCGCAAAGGAGGAACCAAGATGAGTGCACCTAGAATGCAGGTAAGATGCGGAGTAGAAAATTGTTATTATAACAAAAGCGGCTTCTGCTATGCAGATGCTCTGGAAGTCAATGCTATGGGTGATGACATTGCTAATTCTAGTGATGGAACTTGTTGTACCACCTTTATAGAAAGTATGTCTTAAGCCAATTCAAAAAGCAGCCTTATTACCTATGAATAGGGCTGCTTTTGGTCTTATGTCACATCATGATGCGCGATTTAATCTGGTTCCATACTTCCTCAGGGCTCAGACCGCTGGCATCTATAACTGGTGCTTGAGTGGTTTACCAATCCCTCATATTCCGGCAAAAGGATATCGGTCCAACCATGACGAAATAGCTTGTTAATACTAGCATATGGAGGGATTGGTTTTGCGGATTTCGGATAATGTACTGTTACTCGGTAATGGACACTTTAACCACTACATCGTAGGCACATCCCAAGCGGCTCTGATTGAAGGAGGTATGAGTGCGGGAATACCTTCTTTTAAGCAACAGTGGGAATCTCTAGAAATAAAACCGGCAATATCACATATAATAGCTCTTCATTCCCATTTTGATCATGTATGCGGAATACCAGCATTTAGACAAATGTTTACAGAGGCAGTGGTGTGTGCTAGTGCGGGAACAGAAAGGCTATTGTCAAAAGAAAAGGTTTGTAAGGCTATTCAGTTAGGTGACCAGTTGGTGAGTGATGTTTACTATAATGATCACCGCATCAGTGAAAAACCCGCTCCTTTTGATATAGCATTGCTAAAGATTGATCAGGTAGTAGGGGAGGGGGACGTGTTCGAACTAGGTTCCGATCTTACTTTGCAGATAATTGAGACCCCGGGACACAGTTCCTGTTCTATATCAGCTTACCTGCCCCAAGAAGAGGTCATGTTTGTATCCGATGCAGCCGGAACAGCTATTTCCCCTGAAGTCATAGCTCCAGTTTTCTTCCAGGACTATGACTTATATCTCGATAGTATCCGTAAACTCATGGATTACCCTACCAGAATACTGGCGGTTGGCCACGGTGAAGTTGTTATTGGCACTGAAAAGGTTCAAAGCTTCTACCGGCGTTCTCTGGATTCAGCACAGAATGCTTTTGAGGCTATAAAGAAGGAATTAACTGCTGGCACGGATACGGAAGAATTAGCCCGCCAGCTGTATGATCAGTATATGACCGGGGGCTTGGCGGATTATCCGGCACCGGTGATGCTGGCCTCTTTAAGTCAACTGGTCAACAATGTGGCTAAACGGATGTAAAGTACGTAAATTTGTAATAGACCGACATATCAATGCGATATGTCGGTCTATTCTTCGACAGATAATTAACTGAAAATCCTGGCCTCTACTTCATTGGGTTCACCCTTAACATGCTGCAGTTTGTTAATGGCGGGGCCTTCAACAATTTCACCTTCATAGGTAAAGCGTGAGCCGTGGCAGGGGCAATCCCAGGATTTTTCAGCATCATTCCAAGCTAATTCGCAACCTAGGTGAGTGCAGGTAGTGTCCACCATATGCAGAGTTCCCTGGGCATCCCGGTAGGCTCCTATCCTGTGTCCATCTATATCGATTACCCGGGCTTCACCTTTCTCAATATTTTTATCTGTATCACCTGGCTCGAGTTTACCGGTTATATACTTTTCAGCCACACTTATATTTATACCTACAAATGTTTTAAGAGCTGAACCGGAGGTAATAAACCGGGAAGGGCTATACACCTGAGCCCATGGATTGTCACCAGTGATAATTAAATCACTGAGGATTTTAGCTGAGGCAATACCATTACTCATGCCCCACTTTCCAAAACCAGTAGCTACATAAATATTGGGGCTGCGGGCGGTAAGGTTGCCCACATAAGGTACACCGTCAATGGTCACGCAATCATGAGTTGACCAGCGATAGTAGATCTTATCAATCTGGTAATGCTGGTTGGCGAAATCAAGCAAATTCTTATAGTGCTTGTTGGTGTCAGTTCCATGACCAGTTTTATGATGTTCACCGCCAAACAACACCAGACGACCGTATTTTGAGGGCGTGTATCGCAAAGATCGCCCCGGGTCTTCTGCTGATATAAAATGGGCTTCGGGGAATTCCTCCTTAATGGTAGCCGCTACTACATAGGACCTTTCCAGGTAGATGCGGGAAAAGTAGAATCCACCTCCATCGAAAAAGGGGAAATGAGAAGCAATTACTATCTGGTTGGCTTTTATCTGGTGGCCTGGTTCTGTTACTACGGTTAAGGGATTGCCCTCTTGGATATTCACAGCTTTGGTCTGTTCGAAAATATGACTGCCTTGGCCGGGAATATCTCTAGCTAATTCTTTGAGGAATTTTAAGCAATGAAACTGAGCCTGGTTTTCAAAACGCATGGCAGCTTTAACCGGGAAGGGCAGGGGAAGTTCCTTTTGAAAAGAAGCCTCAATACCTAAACTGCGTGCGGTGTCTATTTCGTCTTCGATTTGCCCAACATATTGATCAGACTGGGTGTAGGTATAAGCAGGAAGCCGGACAAAATCGCACTGGATGCTTTTCTCCTGCATGATTTTCTCAACCATATCGATGGCATACTGATTGGCTTCAGCATACAGACGGGCCAACTCCTCACCCATCTGTTTCTTAATTTTGGCATAGATGATAGCATGCTGAGAAGTGAGTTTAGAGGTGGTGTGGGCGGTAGTACCCTGGAGAATCCGATCTGCATCCAGTACAGCAACAGACACTCCAGCTTGTTTTAACAAATAGGCTGTGGTAATGCCAACTATTCCACCACCCACAATAGCAATATCAACTTTGAGATCCTCGTTTAACTGAGGATAATTAGTAGTCTCCGTTGAATACATCCAAAATGAGCTGGGTACTTCGGGCAGCATATCGACAGTATCCATATGTTCACCTCTTTAACGGTTTTACCATAGCATTTGCATCCGTGAGGTTAATCATACGGGTATATTTATCGTGTATCGTGCTGCCCTCGCGCTTTGGTAATCAATATGGCGCCAGAAATAACCAAAAATGCACCAAACCACTGCACCGATGTGAGTTTATCCATGAATAATATGCATCCAAACAAGATAGTAACTAAAGGTTCAATCATACTTAATATAGCTGCTTTAGTCGGGCCAATTATCTCCAAACCTTTGAACAGCCCATATATGGCCAGAACCGTAGAAAACAAGACGATTCCCATAATCGGTAACCAGGTTGTAGGATTGAAATCAAAAGAAATACTGTCAGTTGCTACACCAGCAATTAACAGGGAAAAAGAAGCAAACATAGATACAAAGGTGGAGGTAATTATAGGAGAGACTTCTTCAATTAAACGATTACTCAACAACATATAAATGGCATAGACCAAGGCGGCTCCAAAAGCAGACAAGACGCCAATTTTATTGAGGCCAGAAAAACCCGATCCTAAGACCAGGATTAAGCCTAAAAAGGAAGCTATTAAAGCTAACACCACATTCCGATGCAGCGGTTCTTTATTGACCCAAATGGAAAGTATTGCAACTATAGCCGGGTAGGCATAAAATATCAAATTCACCATGGAGGCGGTTAGATAGTGTACTGAATTAAAGTACAGTATAGATTGAATCATATAAAAAACACCGCCCACCAAAAGTGTTCCGGTTAATAAACGATAAGACAAACGAATTTCGGTTTTACTGATAATCAGTAAAATGAAGAAAAATAAAGCCGCAAAAAAGAACCGTAAAAACAGTACGGTTAGAGTACTGACTCCATCTTGGTAAACAAACTTGGTGAAAATTGGCATTATATAATAGTATTAGTATTAACACTAACAACTGTAAGCATTTTCGACCAGATGCGTACTATCTAATATACACTAATGGGAGGAAAGCTTATGCTTAAACGTTTTACAGCGGTAGCTTCGATAGTTTTGATTACGTTTTTCATGCCTTCTTCAGTAATGGCCAGTTCTGTATTTGTTGATACAACCGGACACTGGGCAGAATTGTATATTAATAAGGCGGCTGAGCAAAATCTCATGCATGGAATAGGGGAAAATGAACGAGGAGAATTATTGTTCGCACCTGAGGAAAAGGTAAACCGCTCTCAAGCTGCCGCATTATTGGTAAGAGCCTTCCAATTGGATTATGGTGATAAAGGCTTTGAAAGACAACCCTTGGTATCAGACTATTATCAGGATGTAAACAATGATTCCTGGTATGCTGAGGCAGTTTTCGTAAGTATGGTGAACAACATTTTTCCCTTTGCAGGAGAAAGTTTTTATCCCGATCGTTCCATGACTAGATTGGAGATAGCTCAGGCTATTCAAAACTCCTTTACCGCTAAAAGTATTAATGTTCCCATGGATTTAATTAGGCCTTATTTTAGCGACACCCAAGATCTAAGTGAGGCTGAGATGAATGCAGTTGTTTTTGTCCATAACACTGGCATTATGAAAGGTAACCAGGGGTACTTTCATCCCTACGATGATCTGACTAGAGCTGAAATGGCTCGCATCATTACTGCCTGTAAGGATATTATTGATTTACAAGCTTCTGCAAATTGGAGCGGTAGTTCGGAATCCATAGAAAAGAAAAAAGTACAAGAGCAATTCCCGCATATGGAGGTTGATTTGGAAATACCGGCAGTCAATGGAATGACTGATCAATCCCTGCAGGAGAAAATCAATGCACGCTGGGAGAATGATGCTGATAGTTTTAAGCAGGAAGTAGCTTCTACTCTGGATGAATATGTAACAAATGCCGGCATCAATGGCTATCCAATTCACACTTATCAAGCTTTATCACGGATTCAAGAAGGTTTTCGCAGTGATCATTTCTTAAGCTTATATATTGACTATTACAGTTACACTGGAGGAGCCCATGGTTTCACCGAACGGGTACCGTACAATATCGATTTAAGTACTGGTCAAGAGCTGATCTTAGGAGATTTATTTACATCTGATTATGATTACTCCTCAATAATAAATGAGTTCATAGCTGAGCAGATAGAGGCCAACCCGGAAATCTTTTTTGAAGGAGACAGCGGTTTTACGGGTATCGATGAGCAGCAATCTTATTATATTAAAGACGATGCTCTGGTGATATACTTCGGTCTCTACGAAATAGCACCTTACGCGGCTGGAATACAAGAGTTTAAGATGCCTTTGCAAACTTTTGAGGGTAATTTGCATTTACCCGGATAACGTCCATAACTTTAAATCACTAATGAACAACCGGCTCCTCTATATGATGGGGAGCCGGTTGTGCTTAGTTTCTACTCTAGTTATCTTTGAATTCTGGCTTACGCTTCTCAAAGAAAGCTCGGATAGCCTCATTTTGATCTTCAGTACCACAGCAGAAAATAGATTGGATCTGCTCCAGAAGCAGACCGCCGGCTATACTGCTATCCATAGAAGCATTGATGGCCTTTTTACCAAATCGTACTGCCCAAGGTGGGTTGTTAACAATTCTTTTGGCCAGTTTTTCAGCTCTTTCATATAGTTTTTCCCGGGGAACCACAATTTCTACCAAGCCAATTTCTTTGGCTTCCCGGGCATCTATTTCTTCACAGGCCAGTATAAGGCGTTTAGCCTGACCAGGACCCACCAGGCGGGGCAGTCTTTGGCTGCCTCCCATATCAGGGGATAAGCCAAATCTTACTTCGGGAATAGCAAGGCGGGCATCCTCTGAGGCAATCCGGATATCACAGGCTATTATCATCTCAAAAGCCGCTCCATAGCAGACACCGTGCACTGCCGCAATTACAATGGCATTCATATCCTGCCAACGGCTGTTTAACCGTTGTAGCCAATTAATATTGTCAGCCACCCAATGGGAGTTAACCTGTTCCAGATCATGCAGATCGATACCGGCACTAAAATGTTCACCATCGGCTTTAATAATGACTACCCTTATGTCTCGATTAGCCTCGATTTCATCCTGTACTAATACTAGTTCTTTCCAGGGTCCTAATCCCATGGTGTTTAAGCGATCAGGTCTTTTAAGGGTTAAATAAGCAATTGGTCCCTCTTGTTCCAGATTATAGTATTGGAAATCCGCCATGTGATTCACTCCTTTTTTTAGAATATTATATTCCATAATATTCTAATAACGAAGCGTTATTCCTGGTGGAATAGTTAATTTTATTTGGGCCATTGCTTAACAATTTTATTTCAAACAACGGCTTGCCCTGCTTTAATGCGTTTTCCCATCTGATCAGCGGTCAGAATTGCGTCATAAACCAGATCTTCCGTAATAGGGAAAGCATGATTGAAAATTATCGCCTTGGGTTTACATGACACAGCAACAGCTTCTCTAAGCCGTTTCTCGCCAATATTATCGATATTAAGGTCGGCCAGAGTAACAGGCAGACCTACTTTATAATTGAATGTAAAGACTTGTTGCAGCAAGTCCTTGGGCCGCCCCTCTAATACCATCTGCACCAGTGTCAAAAACCCAATTTTTTCGCCGTGATAGAAGCCATGACATTCCTCCAACATGTTCAAACCATCTTGCAGGGAATGAGCTGCCGCAACTCCTCCACTCTCAAAGCCCAGGCCGCTTAATAAAATATTAGCTTCCACTACTTTTTCCAGAGCGGGAGTAACTGCTTGTCTCTCATTAGCTATCTTAGCCTGTAAACCGTATTCCATAAGAATGTCAAAACACAGCCTGGCCAGGGTGAGAGCAGCTGTAGTACTTTGCCCCCGGGCTGGGTTTCGAGCTCCCGATTGAGAAGCAGCATCAGCTTCCACCCAGGTAGCAAGAGCATCACCCATGCCAGCTACTAACATTCTGACTGGTGAATGGGCAATTATACCTGTGTCTACTAAAACTAGATCTGGATTTTTGGGGGGAATAAAAAACTTTTCAATAGTTCCATCTTCTTTGTAAATAACAGACATTGCACTGCAGGGTGCATCACTGGAGGCAATGGTAGGAACTATAACTGTGGCGGCATTAATTCCTGCCGCTACAGCCTTAACGGTATCAATGGCTTTGCCACCACCACTGGCTATTATCACATCACATTGCTGTTGCTTGGCCAACTCAGTTAGCCTATCAATTTCTTGGAAACTGCATTCGCCGCCAAATAGTTCCTCTATTTGACTAATACCATTTTCCTCAAAACTCTTTTCACACCCAGCCCGGGTTACCTCCAAACCGGTTTTTCCGCCTATTACCAGGGCTTTATTACCTAATCTTTTAACATGACGGCCAATTTCAAAAATAGCCCCTTGTCCCTGAACATAGCGTCCTGGTGCCAACATTACTTTCACATTACCTGCCATGTAGTTTCCTCCTTTTCAAAAATATAACTGCTATTCATATGGTGTGAGACAATGGCGCTTTTCATTGTATCCAATATTCCGACTAATTTGAAGGTAATACTCTACTAAAGCAGGAAATTAGATGTGGTTTACTGTGCACACATTTCCATTTTGTTATATGATATGCTTAGTATATAAATTGGCAAGAGAACGCACTATAAAAGGAATCTACCAATGGAACCAAACTATAGTAAGTTTAGTAGGATACCCCATGATTCCAAGAAAAATTAAATTTGGGGAGGGAAATGCATGAGTAATGAATTGGTTACAGTTGAGAGACAGGGTCATGTTTTACTAATTGGTATGAACCGTCCGGAAAAGAGAAATGCTTTGAGCCTGGATATGTACTGGCAGCTAGCCACAGCGTATGGACAGCTGGATAAAGATCCCGATTTGCGCTGTGGTCTATTGTTTGCACACGGCGATCATTTTACGGCTGGACTGGATCTGGCGGAGTGGGCCGGCGTTTTTGCGGAGGGCAAAATGCCTGATCTTCCTGAGGGAATGATAGACATTTTTGGTCTGGATGAGGATCGCCGACTCAGTAAACCCCTGGTTATGGCTGTACAAGGTATCTGCTATACCATTGGCTTTGAAATGCTTTTGTGCACAGATGTTCGGATAGCCGCATCCGATTTACGTTTGGCACAAATAGAGGTTAAGCGGGGTATTTATCCTGTGGGTGGAGCTACTGTACGTATGTACGAGGAATTGGGGTGGGGCAATGCTATGCGCTACCTGCTCACCGGTGATGAAATTACAGCGGCAGAAGCTCACCGTCTAGGTCTGGTACAAGAAGTAACTGAGCCTGGCCAACAGTTTGAACGTGCTTTAGAAATTGCCACCCGCATATCTAAACAAGCCCCTCTGGGAGTGCAAGCAGCCTTACGCTCAGCGCGAATTGCACGGGTGGAAGGAACTAGAGCGGCTCTAGCCAGGCTAATGCCCGATATGGTGCCAATTATGAAGAGTGAAGATGCCGCTGAAGGAGTGCAGTCATTTATAGAACGACGGGAAGCTAATTTTAAGGGCCGTTAAGCAACCTTTGGGGTTATGTTATAATATTGATAATCGTAGCAATTATTAAGTAAGGAGAGTAGCTATGATTGAACAAGTATTACCTGACATTTTCAAGATTCAAATCCCCCTGCCAAGAAACCCTTTAAGGGCAACTAATTCTTATTTCATTCGCGGTCACGAAAGAAACCTACTGGTTGATACTGGCTTTAACTGTGAAGAATCCCGCCAGGCTATGGTAAAGGCATTAAAAGAGTTAGAAGCTACTATGGAGAGCACTGACCTTTTTATTACCCACCTGCATTCTGACCATGCCGGGTTGCTTAGTTTTCTGGTTACACCACAGACAACGGTTTGGATGAGCGAACCGGATGCATACGTGGTAGGAGGAGGGCAGGAAAGTTCTCACTGGCTCTTATTCAAGGCCTTTTTGGTTAACAGTGGCTTAATTGCTGATGGAGTAGAGAAAAACATTAAACGCCACCCTGGTTATCAGTATGCACCGGAAGTATTCGATGGTTTTACCTTAGTAGAAGATGGCTACAATATAAAAGTGGGTAGATACAATTTTGAGTGCATAGAAACCAAGGGGCATACTCCCGGGCATATTTGTCTTTATGATAAAGATAAAAAATTGCTGCTGTCGGGAGATCATATCTTAGGAAAGATTACACCCAACATAACCCTTTGGGAGTTAGGTGAGGACGTATTAGGCAACTACCTTAACAGTTTAGACCGTATAGCCGCTTTGGATGTCGATTTAGTTTTACCTGGCCACCGTTATTTAATAGAGGACTGTCGAGGACGTATTAATGAATTAAAGGAACACCATAAAGCTCGCTTACAGAATGTCCTGGACATATTAGGGAACCGCTCCATGAGTGGGGTTGACGTAGCCTCACAGATGAAATGGGACCTTTCATTTAAGGATTGGCGGGATTTCCCTTGGGGACAGAAATTATTTGCCGCAGGAGAGGCGATGTCTCATTTATACCACCTCTTTCAGAAGGGTATACTGCAGATAACCTGTGATAACGATATTTTTTACTTTAAGAAAAGATAGCTTAACAACAAGGACACATCAAGTTTACAAGAATGACGTGTCCTTATTATTTTCGGCTATTCTTTTTTAGAGGTTCTCTTTTTCCTTATGGTGCGGAACAGGTAATACCCCAACGCCACCAGGACCAAATAGGGCAGGACTACGAAAAAGGCGATTATTAACCAATTAAATAATTTTATCATCGAGTTTACGCTGTTAACCAGGGCTTTTTTAGCATTTGCAATAGTTCCCTGAGGAGCACTTATCTCATTGAGGGATTGCTGCAAGCGGATATTAAACTGGGAATAATCGGTTTGATTTTTTAATACATTCATACGAGCTTGCAGTGATTCTCTTTTTTCCCGCACTTGAGAAATCTCTCGTTCAATGGCTAACAAGTCCTGGATAGTTGCAGTTTCCTTCTCCATAAATGAAAGCATACGTTCTTCTTCTTTTTGCAGTACTTGGAGCCGGGCTTCTGTGTCGTAGTACTCCATGGTTACGTCGTCAGTGTATGTAGTTTGATTATTAACCGTACCCAGGGATTCCAGGTAAACTGACATCTGCTCCATCTTATCTTGAGGTATTTTAACTACTATGTGTGCGTTGGTTGACTTACCATTATCTGCAGACAAACGGCTCTCCACCATATATCCGCTCAGTTTATTTGTCTGTGTAATTATTTCATTTATCGCCTGTTTGGGCTCAGATACGGTTAGGGTATAATCCAGATTATAGACCAGTTTTCTTTCTAAGCCTATTTTTTCGCTATCTTTATATACCATTTCTCCATCTTCTGGAACTTCACGCATATCTGCCACGCTTTGGCTGGTTTGTACTACGGCATCTTCTGGATATGAAGAGGAGCCACAGCCGCTTAATATAAAAGCGACAACTAATATTGGCAGGAGCAAAAACACCCGGCATTTCTCGGAATTCAATTCTCCATCTCCCTTCTTTTTTCTTAACATACGTGCAAAGGGCAAGTTAACTTGCATGACATTGTTATTTTAGCAGGATTTTAGTGTAAGGGGCTTACAGATCGGGGATTTCAGTTGGTTTGAATTCAAAGTTTTAGATATTAAAATACAATCAGCAGTGATTAGTAGTGTGACTGCTAGGTAATAGCAGTCACACTGTTCGCTAGACATATTCACGAATAATATCATCCGCATCTCCAAACATGAAATCTATAATGGGTATTTGAATTAGAGTATAGGCACCCGGCTGCTGCTTCATGCTGGCCCGGGCTGATGCTACCATTATTTGAGCAGTCAAAGCTGGATTGTTTATACGCATCATAAATTGCAGCAGTTGATTGTGAGTGGAGCCAGAACCACCTTTGCGTTCCATTTGTACACCATGCCCCATATCAATTAACTGGGTCACATCATCGACTTGTTGCACATGAGTTTCATCCTTAACAAAATACGGGTCACGTTTAATGGCCTTTTCAACTTCGGTAAAATCAGCTCCCGGCTCCAGCTGAACATATACTATACGCCGGTGGATTCCAGTTCCTAATGGGATGGTCACGGAAAGGGCATTTTCAACACCTGGAATTGATTTAACTGCCACTGAATGTCCCATGCTCATCCCGGGTCCAAAATTGGTATACGTTAATCCACGAGGAGCCATGAATTGAAACATACAGCGAAGAATTGAATCAGTTCCCGGATCCCATCCGGCTGAAACCACTGCCACCGCACGGTTAGCTCGCGCTATCTCATCGAGCTCGAGGCGCAGGTCAGCTAATTCATGGTGAATATCATAACAGTCTACGGTATTAATACCTTCAGCCAATAGCCTTCTAGCATAATCAGGCATGATACGAGAAGGTGTACACAGTAAGGCAACTTGAACCTCCGGCAAGTCAGAAATGGAACCCATCAATGAAATACCCTGGGGCTGCCCCAATGAATTAACTGTGAACGGATCAACTACCCCAACTAGCTCCATATCCTCTGCCATTTGAACCGCTTCTACGGCAAATCGGCCAATATTGCCAAAACCTACAATTGCTACTCTAATTTTGTTATTCATATGTCCTCCCAATTAGGATTTGTTTACAACATATAGGGTAAACAAGGTTTAAGCCCAAATCAAGACTGCACAAAGAGAAAGTACTGTATACATTTATTAATCAACTTCGTCACAACACTTCCTTAGGCTAGGTGAACCAAAAGGGGAGTTGTGAAAGAGGTCAAGGGGCCGCCTTTAAATAACCTGGTTTCTGGGTGAACCCTTGAGATATCCTTGAATATTGGTGACTATTTCCTGAACCAGCCTTTGGCGAGATTCTTTACTGGACCAGGCGATATGTGGTGTTATAAGAAGTTTATCAGGATTTTTTATTTTTAATAATGGATTATGGGCTTCAATAGGTTCTCTATCTAAAACGTCCAGAGCTGCTCCAGCAATCAGATCTTGGTCCAAAGCTTTTGCTAAATCAAATTCGTTTACAATTCCTCCCCGACCAAGATTCAATAATATAGCATTAGGGCGCATTAATTTAAAGCTATCATAGGTCAATAGGTTATAGGTTTGAGAATTTAAGGGAGCATGTATGGAGATGATATCCGATTGCTGTAACAATTCTGACCAACCAACCTTATCGTAGTCGGCATTGTAATTTTGCCCGCTGGTAGAGTAGTAAATAACCTTACAGCCAAACGCCTTAGCAACTTTAGCTACTCCTTTGCCAATAGTTCCCAATCCTATTATTCCCCAGGTCTTCCCATTTAGTTCCCAAAAGGGTCTTTGCAAATTGGTAAATACTTGACTCTTGCTATACAGGCCGGTTTTTACATAACTATCATAATACGAAAGCCCTTCCAGCAGATAAAATAAAAGGGCAAAGGTGTGTTGAACAACGCTGGGAGTGGAATAACCAGCCACATTGCATACCATTATTTTTTCCCGACGTGCATATTTTAAATCTACATTATTGGTTCCAGTAGCTGCCACACATATTAATCGGACTGAAGGAGCATAGGGCAAGTTAGAAGAATCAAGTATTACTTTGTTAGTGATTACAATTTCGCATCCTTGTATTCGTTCAATGACCCCGTCTTTTGGGGTGAAGGGATAGATTTTCACTTTTCCAAGCTGGTCTAATCCAGAAAGATCGACATCTTCACCTAGGGTTTCCGCATCGAGAATGCAAATGTTCAAGTAAAATCCCCCTTCCTATCTACATATCTAGCTGAGAATCAATAGAAACAGGCTATCGTACTATCGTACCCCGTGTTCACCATATATTTCAAAAAGCATTTTATCCCATTATAGCCTATTAGGATTTTCATACCTAGCAATTGAACTATTCTAATATGCTTCTAATGTTTCAAGATCTGTATTCATGTATTAATTGCTGGTCTAGACTATAGGCTTACCTTTGACTACAATTTTACGCTGTTTCCTAACATTTCCCTAACTTGTTAACCTTTTTTCTATTGCAACTGATTATGGTGCTTATAAAGAGCATATTGTATAATGTATACAACAAGAGGTCGGAAAGAGATTTTATTAGATAAGGTTCGGTGAAATACATCCTTAATTTCTGTCGGTACGAAAGAACGGGGTTGGTCTTTAAGCGAATACGAATGTTGATGTCGGTGTCTGGGATGAGATAAAAAGGGGGTGGGTTTATGACTAACAGCGCTTCCATGACTTGGTATCAAAAACATCTTTATAACGAAACGCAAAAAGTGATTGCCAGTACCCGCTGTAAAATCTGCCGGAAACCTATTGGCGAAAATGATTATTTGTCATTTGAAGAACGGTATTTTCATGCTCATTGCCTCAAGCGACCGACTCTAGAACAATACAGCACTGTTAAACGCCGCTAAACATAAAAACCATTTTGTGTTAATCGTTCTAAACACTGAACAAAACCTCTCCCTTTATGGGAGAGGTTTTCTCATTGTGCGCCCGGCATGGGCGCAGT
>LSQX01016605.1_pt1 | contig 55879 bp, 49 predicted proteins | sample 654561 | NCBI WGS metagenome assembly LSQX01 (sample SAMN04489861, study PRJNA283612) | anaerobic digester metagenome | isolation source: 4 biogas reactors fed with cattle manure at either 37C or 55C with and... | place: Denmark: Kongens Lyngby | collected 2014 | reverse complement strand
GACCTACTGGTTCGTAGCCAGTTACTCTATCCAACTGAGCTACCGGCGCACATCTCTTTGTATTTTAGCATTAAAACTTTGTTTTGTCAAGTGTTATTTTGATTTTTTATATGATAATTAATTTTATGCATAACTAACAAAATATTGGCGTAATTTTGTCTGATGTGCAACATATTACAGAAAAATTAACGAATTGTAAAAAAACACTTGCAATCTTTTCAAAACTGGATTATAATGTAATGGTAGGGAAACTTTTACTAAATTTTTTACAATATTGCAAAGGCGCTTTAAAATGCCGTTATTATGGGATTTTCAATGATGCTTCTTGTATTTATTCCCGTTTTATAAAGGCATAAGGAGACCAAAAAATGAAAGTAGATTTACATTTGCATACAAAATTTACCGACGGTTCATTAAGCATAGGAAACTTAATTACTCTTGCAAAAGCCAATGATGTTTCTGTAATTGCAATAACCGATCACGATTGCTTGGCTGCAATAGACAGAGCGAAAATCGATGCCGGAAGAGTCGGAATTGAAGTTATACCTGCTGTTGAGCTTTCTGCTACGGATAAAGATAATGGTAAAGAAATTCATATACTTTCATATTTTATGGAAGCACCTGACAGGCTCCAAGGTATTTGTCATAAAAATACCTTGTCAAGAAAACGAGCAGCTACATACGTTTCTCTCAAGTTCCGTGATAAATTAGGAATACATAATGACTTAATATTGGGTTGTGCTGATGAAGCAACTTGTGTCTTTAAGCCTCACTTTATGCTTAGTCTTATGCAAGCAGGTCTTACAACTGAAATATATGGTGAATTATACGAAAAACTTTTTAATCCTGATTCTCCGGACTATGTTGTTGTTCGTCAACCTAAATTTGCTCCTGTAAAAAATGTTATTCAAGAAATTCACGATGCAGGCGGTATTGCGATACTTGCCCACCCTGCTTTATACGAAGATGATTCTTTATTGGAGAAATATGTAGATTATGGTATAGACGGAATTGAAGTCTGGCATCCAACCGCAGATGAAGATTACGTTAACTATCTTACAGATTTTGCAAATAAACATAAGTTGCTGATGACAGGCGGCAGTGACTTTCACGGAATGTTCAATAGAGCTCCTTGTGAAATCGGGTCGTATGGTCCTACCGAAGATGCCTATAATGCTCTTGTTGCCCATGCAGCTAAAATTAAAAAGCAAAGTAAAAAATCCGAATAGATGAAACCTCTCCAAATACGGAGAGGTTTTTCTATGCAAAGTTTATTTGTTCAGGAAATGAGAAATTCATTCTTTTTAGCTCATTGATTTTTATTTCCACTGTTTGCGGTGTTACTTTCATCACGGAAGCAATTTGTTCAACAGTAAAACCTTGAGATATATAAAACATTATGTCTTTATCCGGCAATAGGATATGTGCCATATATGCATTTGCTTCATATTCTAAAGTATCAATATAATTGAGCATATCTAAATCCTTCAGTGGGATAGTTGCCATTTCAGGATGAAAGATAGAATGTGCGTCTTCATGAAAACCTGTTTGTAGCCAATCATAGTATTCCAGTAGATTATTAACAATTATATACTCCGTATCCAAATATCGAGTATACATACCTTTTACTTCACCTAAATTGGCTTGATCATACCAGGTTATACCATTACTTTGTGCGATCAAATCCGGATGTTGACGTCCAAAATTTCGAACATCTTCCATTGCCTTGTTGTAAATGTATTTAGCATCAAGCATAAAATTTATTTCTTGTTATCCCAATATGCTTTCTGCAATGCCAACATAACGGCATCTTTATCCTTTTCGGATATTTTTCCTCCCATCATCAGTCCGCATATCTCATTGGTCAATGCACGTGCTTTTAAGGATTCCAATTTACCTTCCTCGACATATTGATTTTGAAGATAATCTTCATTTTCAGAAAGCAAATAGTTTACATCTACTCCAAAATAATCTGCAATCTTGTAATAAAGATCACGATTTCGAGGGTATCGTCCATCCAGTTCGTAACTGATATATGTTCTTCTGGATATTCCTAAATCTTTTGCGATTTGGATTTGAGAAACATTTTTGCCTTTTCTTAATAGTTTAAGTTTTTCCCCAAACTTCATAGTATCACCTTTATTGTTATTTAGTTGCACATTAAGCATATCATATATTTAATTGTTTGTCAAGTAAATTTTTTTTTATTTCTTTACTTAAATGGTTAAAAAAGCTCTTGCAATTAAAAGAAAAATATGATACAATGTATTAGATTTGTTTATTGTAATTCAAAAACTCGGCAAATATTAAATTAGTATAATTTCAAACATAAAAGTTGGAGGAAAATATTTTGAAAGTTTATTACGCTAAAGACATTCGCAATATCTGTTTAGCCGGACATGCCGGTGCAGGTAAAACATCACTTGCAGAAGCTATGCTATTCCTTGCAGGTGCTTCTGACAGGCTTGGAAAAGTCGCTGATGGCAACTCAATTTTGGATTATGATCCGATTGAAAAGGATAGGAGGACATCCATTTCTACTGCTATGGCTCCTCTTGAGTGGAAAAATACAAAGATTAACATAATTGACACTCCCGGTCTTTTTGACTTTGCTGGTGGTGTAGCTGAAGGTATGCGAGCAGCTGACGCTGCATTAGTAGTTCTTGCTGCCGGCGGCGATTTTGCTGTTGGTGCAGAAAAGGCATGTAAAGCTGCCACTAAGAGAAATATAGCAAAGATGTTTGCGGTTACTCGCTGTGATGCTGAACATGCTGATTTCTACAGAACTTTTGAAGCTATCAAAACTGAATACCCTGCTGAAACTTGTCCTATTGTTGTTCCCGTTATGGATGGCGATAACGTTAAAGGTTATTATAATTTCGTTGAAGGGAAGGCTTTTGCATATACAAATGGCAAAGCATCTGAATTCTCTGTTGACGGTGATGCCCATATTGAAGAGCTTCAGGCAGCATTTACAGAAGCCATTGCAAATGCTGATGAAGAGCTTATGGAAAAGTACTTTATGGAGGAACCTTTTACTCTTGATGAAATTCGCAACGGTCTTAAAGCCGGTATCGCAAGCGGTGATATTTATCCTGTATTTGCATGCTCCGGTCTTAATCTTGATGCTGTCGATTTGCTTCTTCACGGTATTGTAAGTTTTGCACCCTCAGCACTTGTTGCTGCAAGCGAAAAAGACCTTCCTGTTGATGAAAATGGTGATCTTGCTGCTATTTGTTTTAAGACAATTGCTGACCCGTTTGTTGGAAAAATGTCCTTCTTTAAAGTTATTAGCGGTAAACTCGAAGCATCTGCCTCTGCATATAACCCTCGAACAGAAAAAACAGAACGTTTTGGTAAGCTCATTATTTCCAAAGGTGGCAAACAGGAAGATGCTGATGTCATAAATGCCGGTGATATTGGTGTTATAACCAAATTAGATGAAACTAAGACTGGCGATACTCTTTGCTCTCAAAAGAAAATAGTAGAACTTGACGGTGTTGACTATTCGGCTCCATGTCTTTTCAAGGCCGTTAAGGTTAAGAAGAAAGGTGAAGAAGAAAAGGTTGCGACCTCTCTCAGAAGACTCATGGAAGAAGATCCTACAATTAATTTCGCTACAAATACAGAAACAAGAGAACAGGTGCTTTCCGGGTTAGGTGAACAACATCTTGAAGTTGTTTCTGCTAAACTTAAGACAAAGTTCGGTGTAGATGTTGATTTAGTTGTACCTCGTGTTGCTTATAGGGAAACTATCAGAAAAATCAGCGATGCACAGGGGCGTCACAAAAAGCAGTCCGGCGGTCATGGTCAGTTTGGTGATGTATGGATTCGTTTTGAGCCTTACATGGGTGAAGAAGATTTTGTATTTACAAGTGACGAAGTTGTCGGCGGTGCAGTTCCAAAGAATTTCTTCCCTGCAGTAGAAAAGGGGCTTCGTGAGTGTATCGCAAAGGGTATTATTGCGGGTTATCCGATGGTCGGTATTAAAGCTGCACTACATGATGGTTCATATCATGCTGTTGACTCATCTGAAATGGCATTCAAAACTGCTGCTTCTCTTGCTTTTAAGGCAGCTATTCCCAATGCTGCTCCTACAATTCTTGAACCTATCGGAACACTTAAAGCATATATGCCCGGCGATAATCTCGGAGATATAATGAGTAGTGTTACTAAGCGTCGAGGTCGTGTGCTCGGTATGGGTCCCGTAGAAAATGAACCTAAGATGCAGGTTTTGGAAGCTGAAGTTCCTATGGCAGAAATGTCTGACTTCGCAATAGATCTTCGTTCAGTAACTCAGGGACGTGGTTACTTCTCTCTTGATTTTGCTCGTTATGAAGATGCACCGAAGGATGTTGCAGACATGGTTATTGCTGACGCAAAGGCTCGCGAAGAAGAGGAATAATCTTAATTCAGAATATCGCCCGACTATCGGGCGATATTTTTATATAAAAATTTACAATAATACAAAAAAGGTGAAACTTCTGAAGTCCCACCTTAAAGTTTATTCTTTGACTGAAATTACTTCAAGTTCTCCATTGTTCATGGAACACTTAACACTTGTAACGGGAAGTGAAGATTCAATAATAATATCTGCAATCTTATCTTCAATTTCCTTACGAATGCAATTTCTTACATCACGAGCACCTCGAACACCATCCACGCTCTTTTCGGCAATGTATTCATATACATCATCAGTCACTTCGAGTTTAATACCTTTTTCATCAAGAGCTGGTCGGTATTCATCAATAAGTATCTTTGCAATCTTAATATAATCCTCTTTTGAAAGATCATTGAATACAACAATCTCATCAACACGACCTAAAAATTCAGGTCTGAGGAAGGAAGAAAGTGCTTTAATCTTCTTTTCGCGATTGCTGTCTTTCTTATCTTTTGCAAAACCAATTGCTCCTTCTTTTATGTTGCTGCCGGCATTTGATGTCATAATAATGACAGTATTTGCAAAATTAACTGTTCTGCCTTGTGCATCAGAGATTTTTCCCTCATCCAATATTTGAAGGAGGATATTAAGCACATCGGGATGAGCTTTTTCAATTTCATCAAAGAGAACAACAGAATATGGTTTTCTTCGAACTTTCTCAGTGAGCTGACCTGCTTCGTCATAGCCGACGTATCCGGGCGGAGAACCGATAATTCTTGATACACTATGTTTCTCCATAAACTCGCTCATATCAAGACGAATAAGAGTTTCAGGAGTATCAAAAAGTTCATTTGCAAGCTGTTTTACAAGTTCGGTTTTGCCGACACCGGTTGAACCGACAAATATAAATGAAGCAGGGCGTTTTACAATAGAAAGCTGTATTCTCGTTCTCTTTATTGCAGCTGAAACTGCTTCAACTGCCTCATCTTGCCCAATAATTCTGGCTTTGAGGTGTTTTTCTAAATCCTTAAGTCTCTGAATATCGGAGTCGATAACTTTTTTCGCTGGGATACCTGTCCAAAGTTCAATTACTCTTGCAATATCCTCTTCTAAAACTGCATTATCTGATGCTTTTTCTTTTAGCTCATTACTTAAAGTTTCAAGGTTCAATAACTCAGTACGAATCTGAGCCAGACGTTCAAAATCAGGTTCCTTGGAAGTACTGATTTCTTCTTCATCAGCTTTTAAGTCTTCTATATCAAGAAGGCTTAATTCATAATCACTGATGGCTTTATTTCGTAGATTTGCACTTGTACAAGCTTCGTCTAAAAGGTCAATAGCTTTATCGGGCAAGAATCTGTCATTAATATATCTTTCTGACCAAGTTACAGTTTTATAAAGGAGTTCATCAGAAATTTCAACCTTGTGGAAGTTTTCATAATATGACTTGATTCCCTTTAGAATTTCGTATGTTTGAGCAATGGAAGGCTCTTCAACTTTGATAGGCTGAAAACGGCGTTCAAGTGCAGCATCTTTTTCAATATTCTTGCGATATTCATTAAAAGTCGTTGCACCGATAACCTGAATCTCACCGCGAGACAATGCCGGTTTTAAGATGTTTGCAGCATTCATGCCGCCTTCAGCATCACCAGCACCGACAAGCTGATGAACTTCATCAATGAAGAGGATAATATTTCCCTCTTTTTTAATCTCATCTATTAATTTCTTAATTCTGCTCTCAAACTGACCTCTGAATTGCGTACCGGCAACAAGAGCAGTCATATCGAGCATAAATATCTCTTTATCTTGGAGCTTTGCAGGGACATCTTTGCTGGCAATACGAAGTGCAAGACCTTCTGCAACAGCTGTTTTACCCACACCGGGTTCGCCAATAAGGCAGGGATTATTTTTAGTACGACGACAAAGAATTTGAGTCATTCTATAAATCTCTTCTTCTCGACCGATAATTGCATCAATCTTCCCTGCTTTTGCTTTTGCAGTTAAATCAGCACAGTACATATTCAGTGCATTTCTGTCGGTAACACGTTGATTTCTTTTTCTATGCTTTTTCTTACTACCAGCTTCTGGAGATTCTTCGTTTTTGCTTTTATTACGAGCTTTTTTATCTGCAACATCTTCCCCGCTACTGTCTTTAGGTGCTATAATTCCACCAAATAAGGGCATATTTGAAACTCCACCGGGTACAAATCCGTCACCTAAATTGTCCATAACATCTTCCATTGTATCGGAGATGTCTTCATAATCATCTTCGGAAATGCCGAATTGTTTCATTATTTGTTGTACCGGACCTATATTAAGTTCCGAGGCACATTTTATGCAATAACCCTCTTGCTTTTCTTGACCGGGTCGTGAAACAAATATCACGGCTCTGCGTTTATTGCAACGGGCACACATTATTTTTTCCATATTTTGTTTCCTTTAGTTTATTTGTTGTTTTTTTCTTTCTTTGAAAAGTTTGATTGTTCCGGGAATATAGCTACACAAGGCAATGAAAGTAAGTATTGCAGAGATAATAACAAGAATCATCATAACGCTTTTTGGTAATACCAAATTCGGATAATACATTGTAACAGCACCGATTTCCGGACCAAATGTAATAACCATAATCATTACGGCGTAAAATACAAACGTTGCTACTTTGCCATAGATTTCTGCTGCTCCGGGACGCAGACCGATTAAAAGCATAATAACGCTACCGATAACCATAATCGCTTCTTTGAGTAAGAAAAATAAGAATACCCAACTAAATGCTTTCATCGTTGAATCATCACAAGCACGGAACTTAATAAAAAGCAGGATAGCGATAGTAATCTGTGTCAGTTTATCAGCAAGAGGATCAAGAACTTTCCCCAATGGACTGATTTGATTAAATCTTCTTGCGATTTTCCCGTCAAATAAATCCGTTAAACCGGAAATAATAAGAATAATTATTGAATATACAATATAATTATTTTCGGGACTTGCTTTGACAAACAATACTGCAAATACAGGAATTAACAGTATGCGAACAAATGTTATTAAATTTGGAATTGTCCAAATTTTTGAAAATAGTGCATCTTCTTTTTTTTCAGCCATAGTAATTCTCCTATGAAATTATATTTTGAGCAAAAGCCGTTACAATTGAACAAATTCTTGATAGCTCAATACTCTTTGCAAAAGTTGTATCTTTAAATAAAAGTGAAATAAGCACAAGTATTATTGACACTATGCCAACACTTAATATACCTTTCAATGCTGCAAATACACCGCCTAAGCTCATATCTACCTTTTTAAGGACGGTCTTTTTTATTAATCCGCTGACTAAATGTGTTACAATTTTAAGTATAATTCTTATCAAAAAGAAAAATATGATTGTCATTACTGATTCAACCAATCTGATAATGACAGGAGCGATATATGCCTGCTCAATATTTGAGATAGTCAAAGTTACATCCGGTAAAACTATACCCGCAAGCAAGCTGTCAAACTTAAATGTTGTAATTAATAACGCAAGCTGTTCGGGAAGATAAGAAATAAGGGAGTCTGCTCCTGTGCCGGATAAAATTCTTAAATCCTCAGGTAATGCTTCAATAATTACATTAGTTACAATATCATGAAGAACGGCATCATAAAAAAGTTGAGCGAGAAGTTTGGCAATAATCGTTGCAATCGTTATGCTTGCTAAGAAAGCAAACATATCCATAAGTGATTTGAAAAGTCCTCGTTTAATGCCGACTATTACAATTACCAAATAAAAAAGTATTAATGCAATGTCAACTATGTAATTCAATCGGTTACACCTTCTTCATTTCCTTCTATTATCGTTGGGGGTTCCGGTTGATAGTCAACCATAATATATTCTCCGCGAACATTAAATAAGTATATATTATTCTGAGAAAGCAGATATACTTTTGAGCCCGATACAATACTTTTTGTCTGCCCCCAGTTAAATGAAACTGAACCGACATATTCTCCTGAAAAAGTATAATGTTTGGAATAATTACCGAAATTTACAATAATATACTTATCATTATTTGAGATGCTTTTAATATTAGTTAGAAACACAACTGATGTCAGCAAATCACCATTTCTTTTAAATATATCAAGAGTTTCATTCTCCGTATTTGTATAATGACTTGTAAGCAAACCGATACGGGAATAATCAGATGTAGCAACTATTGCTCTCAATAACACACCTGAATGAGTATCAAAAGTATTGACTACGTCCTTTTTATAGTCATATTGAGAAAAAGCAGTGTCAGAAATAAGGTTTATATGATTCTTATTTTTTGCAAAAATATCAATAATTGTTTCATCAAAAAATGTTTCCGTAAATAATTCACTTGCATAATCAAATTCATAAACTCTGATAATAGAATATATACGAGCGTCTTTGGTGCAAACAGCTGAAACTGCAATCGTATCGGAATTGATGAACGAAATTTTTATAACATACTGTTCTACTATATTAGCGGAAAATATTGTTTCATTTCTGAAATTATGGACATTTATGTAACTGTTTGCATTTTCACTGTCTGTTGACAACGCGATGTTGTTCTTGTATAGTGTCGCACAGTATATAGGATACTCACTTTCATATTCAAATAGTATACCGTTTTCATTCTCAACCCGATAATGCGTACCTCCTCTGTCATACAGCAATACGTTTGATTTATATATTTCAATAGTAGGATTTGCGTAATTATGCTTATTTACAGATGATTCTCCGTCTTCATCAAGATAGACAACCGTTGAATTAGCGAGAATAATTATCTTATTTTTATATGATTGCATATCAATAACAGAATCGTTTGATACATAAAATATTGAATCAGCTACAACTTCTTTTCTATTTTCGTCTGAATTTACTATCTTGGGTTTCGTTTCAGCAGGATTTTGTTCTTTATATAAGCCAACAGCGAAAAAAATAATTAAAGCAGAAACCGAAATAAATATTAATACAATGAAAATTCTTAATATCTTTGTTTTCACAAGATTTCCTCCTCATTATAAAATACTTTATTTAGATATAAGCCGTACGGAGGAGCTGTAATTCCGGCTTTGTTTCTGTTTTTTGATAGGATAATATCAGGAATTTCATCCGCCTGAATTTTATTCTCATTGACGGCAAGTAATGTTCCTGCCATAATGCGAACCATATTGTATAAAAATCCATTTCCTGAAATTATAAATAATACATCATTCTCGTTTCTTTCAACTTTTGAGTTGAAAATAGTACGGATGTGGTTTTCTACTGAACTACCGCTTGCACAAAAGCTTGAAAAATCATGTGTACCGATAAAATGCTTAGATGCAAGAATAAGTTTTTCAACATCTATAGGATATGGATATTTGGTTACCAACCCCACACGAAACGGATCATCAAATTTTGAATTTAGAAAGATATATTTATATTCTTTTCCGAGACAGTCATATCTTGCATGAAAATCAATATTTACTGTTTCAGCTGAAAATACACGAATATCATTTGGTAAAAAATGATTAAATGCATCAGGAATTTTTTCAATAGAAATATTGGAATCCGTTTTAAAATTCAAGGCAAATTCATTTGCGTGTACACCTGCATCAGTACGAGAACACGCCTTAATATCAGGACAATATCCAAATATCTCATAAGCAGCAGATTGAATCCTTGCCTGAACAGTATCTGCATTGTCTTGAATTTGCCATCCATGGTAATTTACTCCAGAATAAGCAATTTTCAGTAAAATATTTCTCATATTACAGATTTGAAAAAGATGTTAAATAATATGACACCGACAATAGCAATAGTTGTAACAGCAAAAGCAATCGCATCACGATAACCTAATTTCATAACTCTTAACCGCGTTCTGCCTGCTCCGCCGTGATAACAACGACATTCCATTGCAAATGCCAAATCAAATGCTCGTCTAAAAGAATTAATAAACAATGGGACGAAGATTGGTATCAGTGCTTTTGCTCTTTCAGTCAGACTTCCTGTGTCCAATGATGCACCGCGAGCCTTCTGTGCAGACATAATGTGGTCAATTTCTTCGATTAAAGTAGGAATAAATCGTAATGCTATGGTCATCATCATTGCCAATGTATGAACAGGCACGTGTATTTTATTCAGAGGAGATAAAAGACGTTCTATTGCATCAGTCAAAAGTGTTGGGCTTGTCGTGTATGTTAATAAAGAACTTACAAGAATTAGACAACAAATTCTTACTGCCATAAAAATAGCTGTAAAAACACCGCCGGTTGTGATTTTTATCTTCCAAAATTCTAATAATATATCTCCCTTGTCATTATAAAATAACTGCAAAAGAGATGTAAAAATAATAATTAGAACAATGGATTTTAAACCTTTGAAGATAAGCTTGAATGATACCTTCGATACAGCCACAAAAAGGAGCGTTAATGCTACAATTAAACCCAAGCCAAAAAAGTTTCTGCAAGCGAATATCAGCACCAAATAGCAAAGAACTAAAATAATTTTTGAACGTGGATCTAATTTATGCAAAAATGAGCCGGTCGGGAAATATTGACCGATTGTTATATCTCTGATCATTTATTTCCCCTTCCCTAATTTGGTAAGCATTGCAACCGCTGCGTCGAAAGTATAGATGCCGGCTGGTATATCATAACCTTGATTCCTTAATTTATTGCAAATATATGTAACTTGCGGAATATTAAGACCCATGGCAATAAGTTCATCGGCACGAGAGAATACTTCATCTACTGTACCGCACATTGAAACTTTTGCCTTATTCATAACTATTATTTTTTCTGCTATCTCGGCAACATCTTCCATGCTGTGAGAAACAATAATAACAGTTCTTCCGGTCTTTTTTGCATAATCAACAATAAGTCTTTTAATTTGTTCTTTTCCTTGCGGATCAAGACCGGCAGTAGGTTCATCGAGTATTAAAACTTCAGGTTCCATTGCAATAATACCTGCAATTGCGACTCTTCTTTTTTCGCCTCCGGACAAATCAAAGGGAGATTTGTTAAGGAATTGATCTCCGAGACCAACAAAGCAGCAAGATCTTATAACTCTTTTCTCTATTTCTTCTTTTGGAAGCTTCATGTTTTTCGGTCCGAAAGCAATATCTTCAAATACTGTACTTTCAAACAATTGATATTCGGGATATTGAAAACATAAGCCGACTTTGAATTTTATATCATATGCGGTTTTCTTTGATTCATTGATATCTTTATTGTCAAACAATACACGACCGCTGTCGGGCTTAAGAAGAGCATTAAGATGTTGGATTAATGTTGATTTCCCAGAACCGGTATGTCCGATAAGAGCAACAATTTTGCTACTCTCTATATTTACACTTACATCATCTAATGCACGGATTTCAAATGGCGTGCCTTCTCCATAGATGTACGAAATGGTTTCAGTCTTTATAACTACACTCATTATAATTTTCGCTTTTGTTTGATATTTGCCGTAAAGGCATTGATAAACTCGTCAGTTGTTAATATATCATCAGGCATATTTATTCCGTTATTCTTAATAGCTTTGGAAAGCAAAGTCACTTGAGGAACTGCGAGGTCGCATTCATAAAGCAAATCACTTTGAGTAAACACTTCCTTGGGCGTTCCAGTCAGTATAATTTTGCCGTCATTCATTACAATTATTTTGTCGGCATCAACTGCTTCTTCCATAAAGTGCGTAATAAGCACTATTGTATAGCCTTTTTGACGAAGATCATGAATTGCTGCTAAGACTTCTTTTCTGCCTTTTGGATCAAGCATTGCGGTTGGTTCATCAAAGACAATACATTCTGTTTGCATTGCTATTACACCCGCAATAGCAATACGTTGTTTTTGTCCGCCGGATAATTTATGAGGTTCATAGTCTTTATACTCGTACATACCAACTAATTTAAGTGCATTGTCGACACGAGTGCGAAGTTCCTTTTGCGGCACACCTAAATTTTCAGGTCCGAATGCGACATCTTCTTCAACAATTGTAGCAACAATCTGATTATCAGGGTTCTGCATTACAATTCCGACAGTTGTGCGGATTTTTAGCTCATTGTCTTCTACTGATGTATCATATTCCTTTACAAATATTTTACCTTTTTGAGGGACAAGCATCGCATTGGTAAGTTTAGCTACAGTAGATTTTCCCGATCCGTTATGACCTAATATTGCAACAAATTCACCTTTATTAATTTCAAAGCTTATTCCGTCAACGGCATTGGGGAGAGTTTCTCCCTCGTCACCTTCATAAGCATAATATACATCTTCAAATTTTAGTATTGTTTCGTTCATAATATCCTTTATTTAATCCAATAAGATGAAGCCCCGCAAGGGAGAACTAAGCCTGATTCAGTAACAGGAAGTCCAATCTCGTCTGATTCTATATGTCCGCCGCGAGTTTTCTTAACAAGTGCACCTAAGATGTAGCTCATAACTGCGGGAGATAGTCCTGTTGTATATGAATTAATTAGAAATGCAAGTGCATCATCAGATAGTAATTTAGTGCATAGTGAAACAAGGGGAAAGATTTCATCTTCAAGTTTCCACACTTCCCCACCGGGACCTCTGCCGTACGAGGGAGGATCCATAATAATTATGTCGTATTTGTTTTCACGACGGATTTCTCTTTCAACAAATTTTTTGCAGTCATCAACAAGCCAACGGACAGGTCTGTCCAAAAGACCTGAAGAAGAGGCATTTTCTTTTGCCCACTGCACCATCCCTTTTGATGCATCCACATGAGTTACCGATGCTCCGGCTGCAAGTGCGGATACTGTTGCACCACCGGTATATGCGAACAAATTAAGAACCTTTAACGATCTATTAGCGTTTTTAATTATTTCACCGATTTTATCCCAGTTGACCGCTTGTTCGGGGAAAAGTCCCGTATGCTTAAAACCCATTGGCTTAATATTAAAAACAAGTTGACGGTAATTAACTTGCCATACATCCGGAATCTTTTTATATATTTCCCATTGTCCGCCACCTGAAGAGGAACGAAGATAGCGTGCATCAGCTGTTTCCCAAATTTTCGACTTTGGTGTATTCCAAATAACCTGAGGGTCAGGACGAATGAGTATTACATCTCCCCAGCGTTCTAATCTTTCTCCACAAGAGCAATCCAAAAGTTCGTATGAGCTCCAGTCGTTTGTTAAATTCATAATTTCTCCGAAAATATATTAGAAAGAAGTCTGTTCAAATCCAAGTTCATCCATACTTGTTGGGGGGTCGATTTCAAGATGGCGATAAGCAGCTAAAGTTGTTACTCTGCCTCTCGGTGTGCGAGCCAAAAAGCCAATTTGCATTAAATACGGCTCATAAACGTCTTCAATAGTAATAGCCTCTTCACCAATTGATGCGGCAATAGTTTCAAGTCCTACCGGGCCACCATTATAATTTCTTATCATCGCTGTAAGCATTAATCTGTCGATATTATCAAGACCAAGTTCATCTATTTCCATACGATTAAGTGCTTGCATTGCGTTATATTCATCAATAACGCCTTCTCCTAATACAGTTGCAAAATCTCTTGTTCTTTTGAGAAGTCGGTTTGCTATTCGAGGTGTACCTCTTGAACGGGATGCAATTTCAATTGCTCCTGCATCATCAATTCCTATATTTAATATTCCTGCTGAACGAGTTACTATTCTTCCAAGTTCTTCAGGAGAATAAAGTTCAAGTCTGAATACGCAACCAAAGCGGTCTCTTAAAGGTGCTGAAAGTTGTCCTGCTCGAGTTGTTGCTCCGATAAGAGTAAATCTCGGCAAATCAAGACGAATTGAACGTGCAGCGGGACCTTTGCCAATTATAATATCAAGTGCAAAATCCTCCATAGCAGGATATAATACTTCTTCAACTTGTCGTGAAAGTCGATGAATTTCATCAATGAAGAGAATATCTCCCTCATTTAAGTTTGTTAGCAACGCAGCCAAATCACCGGGTTTTTCAATTGCGGGTCCTGATGTTACTCTTATCTGTACGCCAAGCTCATTTGCAATAATCCCCGCCAAAGTTGTTTTTCCTAAACCGGGTGGTCCATAGAGCAAAACATGGTCTAGCGACTCACCGCGAAGTTTAGCCGCTTCTATAAATATCTTTAGGTTTTCTTTGACTTTTTCTTGCCCTACATAGTCAGCCAAGACTTTCGGACGCAGTGAATTTTCACTGTCTTCAGCATCAAGACTGTTAAATTCGGGAGCGACTAAACGTTCGTCTTCATTAAATTCTATCATTAATATTCACCTAAGAGAAATTAGTTTATACCTTTTGCGATTTGACGAAGGGCATATTTAATCAAATCTTCAGTGTTCATTCCTTTCGGAGCACGTGCAACAATTGTTGATACATCTGCAGTTGAATATCCCAATGCATTAAGTGCAGAAATTGCTTCCTGAACATTTGAAGACGCAGAAACCTGACCGATGTGTTGAATGTCTTCTGCAACATCAAGTGAAGAGGGAGTTATTTTATTTTTCAGTTCAAGAATTATTCTTTGTGCTATTTTAGGACCGATATTTTGTGCTTGTGTCAATGATTTTGCATCGCCTGTTGCTATACTTAGAGCTAAGGAGTCGGGAGTTAATGCCGATAAAACTGAAATAGCTGCTTTAGGTCCTACGCCAGAAACTGTAATAAGCATTTTGAAACAGTCAAGCTCATTTATTGTTGAAAAACCATACAAATCAAGTGCATCATCTTTGACGTTCAAGTGTGTATAAAGAGTTATTTTTTCGCCAATAGCACCAATTTGTGATAATGTATTTGTACTTGTAAAACATTTAAATCCGACACCACCGCAGTTTATTGCGACAGATGTCAAATCAAACATTATAATTTCACCTGTTATTGAATAAAACATAACGAATCCTTATTCTTTTAATAAACTTCCACTTGAAGTACCATGACAAATAGCAAGACCTAATGCATCAGCAGCATCATCCGGTTTGGGAATACTTTTTAATTTAAGCATAATTCTTGTCATTTCCTGAACTTGTGCCTTTTCAGCTCTGCCATAACCAACAATCGCCGACTTAACTTGCAGTGGTGTATATTCAGAAATACTTAAGCCGTATTGTTGTGCGGCAAGCAAAATAACTCCCCTTGCTTGACTGACATCAATTGCCGTTTTCGCATTATCGTTAAAGAAGAGTTTTTCTATTGACAATGTATCAGGTTTGTAGTGATTTATTATTTCAACTAAATCCGTATAAATAGTAGCTAGTCTTGAGGGAAAAGAAGTATGTGCATTTGTAGTTATTGAACCGTAGTCAACAACAGCAAACCTATTCGATTGATAATCGACAATGCCCCAACCGACTATTGCATATCCGGGATCAATACCTAAAATTCGCATAATAACCTATTATAATACATAATATAGTATTATAACATAACATATAAGTTTTTTCAAGGGCTAATTGTAAAATTTTTTAGAATTATTTTAGAAAAAGGGCTTTTATTTTTCTTACTTCTGTGCTATAATATAAAAAATTTCTTTTCGGAGGAAATAATGGACAAGAAAAATCAAGCACCTCAAAATGTATTAACCAAACATCCCAATGCGATTGGAATGAAAGAAGGTACAAGTTATCTTATCGGTGAAGCCGGCAACATGTTTGTTCTGACTTTCGTTTCGAGTTTTTTGAAAGTTTTTTATACGGATGTACTTTATATTGATCCAACTCAAATAGCTACATTGCTTCTTATAACAAGATTATGGGATGCAATCAACGACCCTCTTTGGGGAATGATTGTTGCGAAACGAGCACCAAGCAAAAACGGGAAATTCAGACCATATCTTAAAACTGTGAGTATTCCTTTAGGTATATCTTGTATTCTTTGCTTTGTTAACTGGGCAGGGTTTATTGACAACAAAGGACTCATTCTCGCTCTTGCTTACATTACCTATACGGCATTTGGAATGATGTATACGGGAATGAATATCCCCTTCGGTTCGCTTGCATCTGTTATTACAGACGATCCCAATGGCAGAACTTTGCTTTCTACTATGCGTGCTGTCGGCTCGGGTGTCGGTGGCGGTGTAGTTTCTCTTATCGCTCCAATGATCGTATATTCATCTGCTATCAAAGTAGTAGATGGTAAGGAAGTAAAATACAATGTTGCTGATCCCAATGGTATGCTTAAATTCGCAATATTTATGGGATTAGGCTGTGTTGTTCTTTACATGATAAGTTATTTTACTTGTACCGAAAAAGTTAAATCTGAGGCAGAACCTAAGGTTGATATGAAAAAGACTTATCTTGGTATGTTTACTTCTCGTCCATTTGTTTCCTTGGCACTTATGGGTATTCTCATATCCGGTCAGCTTCAGTTTAACTCTTTTAATCAATATCTGTATAAAAATTATTTCGAGAATACAACACTTTCAATTCTCGGCACCATTTTCAACTACTTGCCTGTTGCTGTCGGCGTTTTAATTAACGGCAAATTGGTAAAGAAATACGGCAAACAAGAGCTTTGTGGTGCAACATCCGTTATTTCCGCTGTTTCATCTATTATTCTTGCAGTATTAGCAAACAATAAGTCATTTATCGCAATGTGTGGCGGTAAATTTCCTGCTTGGTTGTTCATGGCATTTATGTTCCTAATCGGTTCCGGATATGCATTTATTTCTCTTACAAACTGGGCAGTTGTAACTGACGTAATTGATTATCAAGAATATAAGACCGGCTTAAGAAGTGAAAGTGCAATTTATGCTGTCTATACATTCTCAAGAAAATTAGGTCAGACTTTTGCAGATTCAGGCGGTATGCTTCTTCTTGGTTGGTCTGGTTATAACGATAAGATAAACGGTCAGCCAATAGCAGATATGGGATATATCCCGGGCGTCGGCGAAAAATTGATGTTGCTTTGCACAATCATTCCTGCAGTTACGTATACATTGATATTTATTCTTATGAAATATGTATATCCTTTGAATAAAGAAAATCTCGAACCGGTTTATGACTTTATCCGTAAAAAACGAGTTGACTCTATCGAAGAATGAAAAATCGGTCAAGTCGAAAGGCTTGACCGATTTTTTTAAATAACATAATTTAAAATTTTCTATCTTGAGAATAATTTTTTTATAAACTCTATAATTTTTCGGAAGAATGCAAGAATTCTTTCCCAAATTGAAGGTACAGGTTCCGGTTCAACTGGCGGTTCGGGAACAGGGGTTACAGTGATTTGGCTTTCGGCTGTAATCGTCGTATCGTCATCAAGTGTAACTGTTGCGGTAATTGTAGCCTTGCCCTCTTTAATTGTGGTAACGACACCTTTTTCGTCTACTGTTGCAATTGTTTCATCGGAACTTGTCCAAACAACTTCATATCCTTCCGGAACATTAAGTGCAGTGAGAGTAACAGTTTTTCCTACAACGACACTCTTGTTTGCAGGCGTAACTTTAAAATCGGGGATTTCATCAATATTGGAAGTGAAAGCTTTTAAGTTAACATTGTTTGAATAGTAGCCTTCTTCTGTTGAAGTGTCAAACCAAGTATTTTGAGAACCTATGAAGCTTTGACCGATTTTAGATGAGAAAACAAGTTTCTCATAAGCATTACCCGAACCTTCTACAGGTGCATGTGCTACACTGCCATCTTTTGTTTTTATGGTAACAACTACAGAGAAACGCTCATTGGGAAGAAGCTCAACAGGATTTGCAAGACGAATAGTATGATAACCTAAAGTTTCAATATCTCCGCTTGTTGTTGCATCTGCTACTTTTGCACCCATCAATGGTGATGCCGCATCAATATCAACGTCAGTATAAACGTTTACGTTATAAGTTGCGTTTCCATGTAGTGTATAGAATGAAACAGCCTCAAGAAGCTCATAACTTTCTGATGTGAAGATATTGCCAAAATCTATTTCATCAACATTGTTGAAGTAAAGACTGTTGAAGAAATAAGTACCGTCATATTGATAATTCTTATCGAAATTGGTATTATCAGAAATATCAAAGCTTACAAACGGACCAATTCCACCGCTATAATATGACACATAGAAATATCCGTTATCGCCCCAATCGGTGTTCCAACTGTTTCGGCATATCCAGGCACCATTTCCTTCGGGTTTAATTGTTGCGTTGAAATTGTTTTTGTCGTAATTATCATCCCAACCAACGCAAAGAACATCATGGTTTTGAGGAAGTGCGTATGCTACATAATAAGCATTTGTTTGAGACAAATATATTTCGTTATAATAGATGCTCATCGTCATGGCACCATTTTCCATAAGTGTAGACTTGATGGCATTTTGTTCATCTTTTTCATAGTAGGATACATTTTCAAGATGTGCTTCACTTAAATATCTGTCGCTTTCGGGATAATTCCCCATTTGACTTACATCATCTTTGTAATATGGAAATGCTTCTTCATTTGTAACACCTGACCAACGAGCGAGGTTACCGGTTACATCGCCCCAATATCCACCACAATTGTAGACATCATCTTTTGCGTAGCCGTCGCCATAGGTGCCGTCATTTTCATCTGTTGTTCGACTGTTATAGGTAAACCAAACAAGATGTGCTTCTGAGTAGTTCAATGTAGTAACATCACCAGCACCATCTTTCAGACGATTGCTTTCGATAGCACCGATGGATGAAAATGCCCAACAGTTACCAAGCTCGCCTTGGTCTTTTACATCGGTAACATAAGACACACCGTCAACATTACGAAGGTCGTATTGAGCAGGAAGATTTTCTGCAAAGAGTTTATCTTGATTGATTAAACCTTTTTTTCCTCCTTTGTTCTGTGGAAATTCGCGAACAATTACTTCGTTGCCGGGATTCAATATTGCTGATTCGTTGTAGATTAATTCTTTATCTGCACCAATAACACCAACTGATAAAGGAACACAAATAAGAACTAAGGTTAAAATTACGGATAAAATCTTTTTCATAAATTATCCCCTTTCATTTAAATTTACTCCCTAAGTCTATCATATTTTAATAATTGTGTCAAGCAAAATTTGCACAGAAATATGCAATTATGATTAATTTTGTGTAAATTTTGACGAAGTTATTCTTATAGTCAGCTTTTATTCTAAAATGTAAAATATCAATATCCAATTATTGCTTGAATCTACATATTAACTATATTCGTTGTGTATATAAAAACAAATATGTGGGTTTATTGTTCGCTTTGTTTAGTTTTAATTAAAGGTGTAAAATTGATAACAAATAAGAATATTTGCAACATTGCAATCGGTATCATTTCCATCAAAGCACTTTTTCCAACTACAGCAAAAATGAGTATAAATGTCAGCAAAATAGCAACAACGCAGATAAATAGGAAAATAAAGCTTTTATATATATTGCGATAGATTAAGAAAAATAATGCAATAGCTGCAAAAACACCAACAATATATAATCCTGTAGTTATCCAATGAACAATTCTTTTTGGATTCCATGAATCAATGGGATGCTTTAATGTAATTGTAACTCCTGCCATAGAAACCAGACTAAGAATGTTCAAAAAATTTAGGAAAGTATTTCTTATTCCGAATTTCTTGTACATATACTGTATATTTAATACTATTCCGCCGACTACAAGGATTGCCCACAATACAAATAAAAATTTTCTGTCTTCACACATTAAAGATAAAGTTCCTGTCGGGGACAAAGGATTGTTTCCATAACAAAACGGAAGAACAAGTCCATAAATGAAAGAAATAACTGAATAAACAATTAAAAATGTTCGTGTGTTTTTGTTGTTACATTTCAATATAATCACTCCTATACTTTTATTATACAGCTTAACTCCATCAATTGCAAGGATAACGGATTTTTTCAGCTATGTGTTCAATAAAGTAATCAAAATCAAAATATTCTTGACAAAATATTGCAACAATGTTATAATCATTTTGCGAATTTATAAATAATAGGGCGAGATATATGAAAAGAGTTATTAGCTTGATTGTTTGTGTTGTTATATTGTTTTCACTAAATGCTGCAACATATTCAAGTGCATTGGCAACAAATCAAAATGAAAACTATCATTGGGTTGGTTCGTGGGCTACCAGTCCGATTAAGACAGGTGTAATGATTGGTAAATTGAGATTGCTTGACTTTTTAAACAATTGCACTTATCGCACCGTTATTCAAATGACTTTAGGCGGCACACATGTTCGACTTAAGTTTTCTAATATTTACGGAGATTCTGATGTTGTTATTGATGAAACAACAATAGCAAGAACAAGTACAAAAAGTGAAGGTGATATTCGAAGCGGCTCGGATATGCCCGTTACTTTTAATGGTAAAAGAGTATGTGTTATCCCTGCCGGCAAATATGTATATTCCGATCCAATTGATATGAATGTCTCCGCACTTGAGTATTTAAGCATTACATCTTACATCAGTAAATTTACAAGAATAACTACCGGAGGTTTATACGGTGGGACTTCATATCTTGAAGCAGGTAAAAAAATCAATAATGAGTCATTATCGGTTACTGGTGCTCTCACTTTTAATTCCAACGCAATAACTTATCATGTTGTTCCGTTTCTTTGTGCTGCTGATGTTTATTGTCCAAAGGATTGTTTTTCTATCGTTTTCATAGGTGATTCAACTATCACAAATCAATCTCCCTATTATTTAGCTGAAAGGCTTGTAAAATCCGGCGTTACAAATATTGGTATCTGCCAGGAAGCAATAATTGCAAATAAGCTTTTGACTGATGGCGAAGGCAATTCAATTGTCGGTAATATCTATGGCGAGGCAATGACAAAACGATTTGAGCGTGATGCATTGGCTACTCCAGGAATAAAAAAGATATTCGTTAAAATCGGACTTAATGACGTTATTCATCCTCGTACAAACAGTATGAAAGATAAAGTTCCCTTAAAGACTGCTGAAGAAATTATTGAAGGATATAAAAAGCTGATTGATCTAGCGAGAAAAGAAAATCTTGAAATATATTTCTTTTCTCGTACGGCATGGAAAGGATACAGCCGTAATTTCGCCTTGACCTCTTCAAATAAGCCTGACGTTGTTTGGTCTCAAGAGGCTGATGACATTCTTAATGAATTAAATATCTGGCTTCAATACAAAGCTGATATTGACGGATATATAGATCTTGATTTTCTGCGTGATCCAAGCGATCCTGCTAAACTTCTTGCTGATTATACAACGGACGGAGCACATCTTTCGGAACTTGGAGCAAGATTATTAGCAGATGCAGTACCTGCGAGATATTTAGATATTACCGATAAAAAAATCATCTCAATTAATGATCTTTACTTATCTGGTAAGGGCGGCGAGAAAGTTACCACCCCGTACACGTCAAATAATCCGACAACGACAAAACCACCAGCTGCTACAGCCACTGAAACCGTGACAACTCCTACAGCAATATCTACTCCTTCTCTTACAAATCCCGTGCCTACCGGTGGAGCACAACTTACTACTGCAGTTCAAACAACCGTTCCTTCCGGTACAATGCCTTCTTCAATTATTATTGTTACGGAGCTGAATACCGGTGAGGCTCAGACAGTTACTCATATCGTAACCGATCCGACAAAACCGACAATCACAGAACCTACACCGGAAGAAAAGATGGATACAGGCACTAAAGTCGGCATAGTTATAATTGCTCTTATTTCAGTTCTTGCATTTTCATTTGTTACAGTATATTTCGTTGGCAAAAAACAACTAATTGATTGATATTGGGAGATAAATTTAATGCTAAAGACGATACCTGACGGTGTTTATCCGACAATGGTTACACCATATACCGAGGATAACAAAATTGACTATGTTGCACTTAAACAGTTAATAGATTGGTATGCGGAGAGAAGTGTTGCAGGTTTATTTGCAATATGTCAATCAAGTGAGATTTTCTTCCTATCTTTTGAAGAAAAACTTGAAATTCTTAAGTTTATTATGGCGAATAAGCCTGCAGAAATGAAGATTGTAGCATCGGGACATACTGCAGATGATTTGGACACACAAATTAAAGAAGCAAAAGCATATATTGAATGCGGTATTGATGCTTATGTATTTATCTCAAATCGTTTTGCAAAACAAGATGAAAACGACGATGTTTTCTATAGAAATATGATGTGTGTCATTGACGCTCTTCCTCAGAACACAATGTACGGTATTTATGAATGTCCATATCCCTATAAACGTCTTTTGTCGCCTAAGCTTATTGCAAAAATGGCAAACAGTGGGAAATTTGCATTCTTAAAAGACACTTGCTGTAATTTGGAACAGATTAAAGATAAACTCGCGGCCGCAAAAGGTACTAATTTTAAGATTTACAATGCCAATGCAGCATTATTATATGATTCGCTTATAGCCGGTTGTGCGGGTTATTCGGGAGTTATGGCAAACTTTCATCCCGAAATCTATGCTGAGCTTTGTGATTGTTACAAAACTAATCCTGAAAAAGCTCAAATTCTTTCTGATTTTGTAGGCTTTGCATCTGTTTGTGAATGTCAGGTATATCCGATAAATGCTAAATATTATATTTCTCTTGACGGAGTTAAGATAAACAAATTTTCCCGTTCAAGAAGTATTAATGACTTTCCTCCTAATCGTCAAAAGGAGATTGAACAACTTTACGGATTTACTAAATATTTCAAGAAGAATATGGAGATTAAATGATGGGAACTTTTAATTATTCCGGCGATAAATTTTATCTTAACGGTGAAGAATTTACCGTTATATCGGGTGCAATGCACTATTTTCGTATTCCTCGTGAATATTGGCGTGATCGTCTTACGAAATTAAAAGAATGTGGCTTCAATACCGTTGAAACTTATACTTGTTGGAATCTTCACGAGCCTGTTGAAGGTCAATTTGACTTCTCCGGTATGCTTGATTTACCAGCATATATTGATATTGCTAACGAGCTTGGCTTATATTGCATTTTAAGACCGGGACCCTATATTTGTGCAGAATGGGAAAGCGGTGGACTGCCTGCTTGGTTACTCAATTATAAAGATATGAATTTGCGTTGCAACGATCCGGAATTTATCAGTAAAGTTGAAAATTATTATGATGCGTTATTGCCGAAAATTACCGATAAACTCATTACAAACGGTGGTAATATCATCATGATGCAGATTGAAAATGAGTACGGAAGTTATGGTAACGACCATGAATACATGCAAAAGATTGCGGATATTTACATAAAACATAATATAGATTGTCTGCTTTTTACTTCCGATGGTGCTTGCAATTCGATGCTTAATGGCGGTACATTGCCTCAATATCTTTGTGTAGCAAATTTTGGTTCTCGTCCCGATGAAAATTTTGCAAAATTAGAGGAATTCAGACCGAATCAACCTCGTATGTGCGGTGAATATTGGTGCGGATGGTTTGACCATTGGCATGATATGCACCATACCAGAGAACCTGAAGAACTGGCAGGCTTATTTAAAGATATGCTTGAAAGTGGTGCATCTCTTAACTTCTATATGTTCCACGGCGGTACAAATTTCGGTTTTATGAATGGTGCCAACCACTATGAAAAATTTGAGCCGACAATTACAAGCTATGATTATAATGCACTCTTGTCTGAAGCGGGAGATTTGACACCTGCATATTTTGCCGTGCGAAAAGTAATTGAAGAATACACAGAAAAAACTCTACCGTCACTTACTGTTAAAAACACAGAAAAAGCGGCTTACGGTACGGTAAATCTAACAGAATACGTTGATGTTTTTACTGCTGCAAAACAAATTTCAAAACCCATTAAATCACCCGTATGTAAGTTTATGGAAGATATCGGGCAATATTACGGTTATACCCTTTATAGCTCTACATTATTTGGACCAAGTGAGGAACATGACCTTAATTTTGATGCAGTAAATGATAGGGCAAACATCTATTTTGACGGCGTTAGAAAAGGATATATTGAAAAATCTCAACACGAAGATAATATTCGCATTCCTGCTTTAGAAAAAGGACAAAAACTTCAGATAGACATTCTTAATGAAAATATGGGCAGAGTTAACTACGGTCCTCATATTATGGATAGAAAAGGTGTTAAAGGAGTGCGTGCCGGACTTCAATATCATTTTGGTTGGGAAATTTTCCCGCTTCCTATGGATGATTTAAGTTCACTCAATTATTCAAAAGAAATTGATAAGAATGTCTCAGGATTTTACAGAGCAACGTTCAATATTGACGGACAACCAAAAGATACTTTTATCAATCCTGTCGGTTTTCATAAAGGTAATATTTTCATTAACGGTTTTAACCTCGGCAGATATTATACTGATGCAGGTCCGCAAATTACTCTCTTCTGCCCTGCCCCTATGCTAAAATCCGGTGAAAATGAAATAATTGTTTTTGAATCCGATTATTGTGACGAGCCGATTGTTGAATTTACAGATACTCCCATTTTAGACAAGAAACATGAAGAATAAAGTAACTTATCCTCTTATGGGTTTTAATTCATGGGATTGCTACGGTGCTGCAATAAATGAAGAACAACTTTTATCTATTGCAGAATATGTCAAGGGAAACATGGCAGATTTTGGTTACAAATATATCGTTTGTGATATTCAATGGTATGAACCAAAAGCAAAATCAACGCAATATAATAACTTTACAGAACTTTGTGTAGATGATTATTCAAGAGTAATTCCTGCCGTCAATCGTTTTCCTTCATCAGCAAACGGAGTTGGATTTAAGGCTATTGCAGATAAAATTCATGATATGGGACTGCTTTTCGGTATTCATATTATGCGTGGTATACCCAGACAATGTGTTCATCAAAATACACCGACAGTTACTCCCGGCGTAACTGCTCGTAATATTGCAAGTTCTTTTTCGGTTTGCCCATGGAATACTGATATGTATGGCATAAATCATAATGCAAAAGGTGCTCAGGAATATTATGATTCGATATTTGAAATGTATGCTTCATGGGGAATTGATTTCGTAAAAGTCGACGATATTGCTAATACTGAATATAAACCTCATGATCCTTATTCTGCGAAGGCTGAAATAGAGATGATAGCAAAGGCAATTCAAAAAACCGGAAGACACATTATACTTTCTCTTTCTCCCGGACCTGCACCGATTAACCATGCTTCACATCTTTCTGAATATGCAAATATGTGGCGAATGTCCGGAGATTTTTGGGATGAATCAAAGAAATTAGATGAGATGTTTGAGCTTTGTTACAAGTGGTATGAATATATCGAAGATGACTCTCGTCCCGATTGTGATATGCTACCTTTGGGAGTTCTCTGCCTGAATGATGAGAATGAAAAACATCGTGCCAGAAATTCGCGTTTTACCAAATCTGAGCAAGAGATAGTAATGGGACTTTGGTGTATGTTCAGATCACCTTTGTTTTTTGGAGGAGATCCGAGATTTAATGATGAGTTTACATTAAAGTTAGTTACGAATGAAAACTTAATATCTCTTCAGAATTCTTCAAAAAATAATCGCCCTCTTTTTTGGAATAAAAAGCAGGCGATATGGTATTGTGATGATAAAAACGGAAATTCTGTTTATGGCTTTTTCAATTTGGAGGATGATTTTGCTACTATTATTACACCATTTAATGAAGTAGCAGAGGGCTTAAATCTCATTAGTAATAAATATGAAAATATCGGTAAAAGTATTATAATTCCTGCACGTTCATGTAAAATTTTCAGAGTTAAATAATGCACTATTCCCGATATGTTTTGCCGTCCTTAATTGGGACGGTTTTATTAAATTCTCTGTTTTTTGAATAACAAAGCAAAGTAATAGTTCGCAATAATATCGCCAATTATATAAAGCTATCAACTATGAGGTTTGTTTTAAGCATAATAAACGCCGATTTTTATTAGCATGATATAACTTTATATCTTAAATGTAAAGTAAATAAAAAAATAACCGCCACGAAGGCGGTTTAAAACTCTATAATAATTATTCTGTTACTTCAAGAAGACCGAATAACTTCTTAATGAGAGCGATGATTTTCTTAAGGTAATCGATGAAAATCTGGATATAACCATAATCCTTTGCCATTTCTGTTTCACCTCACATAAATAGTTTAGCTTTTACAGCACTTACACTATAACACACTTTGGAGAAAAATGCAAGTCTTTTTTGCTTAAAAAATAATATATTTTTGGTGTATAAATGTTACAGAACTGTTAACATAACAACTATATTGACAAAATAGACGTGTTGTAGTATAATATATATGATATATTTTTGAAAAAGAGGTTTAACTATGGAAGGTTATCCTGAATATAGCGGAAAGAGACCCATATATAACGGCGAGGAGATTGAAATCCCTGAAGATATTGATATGGCGGTGCTATGGGAAGTTCAAAATTGTGAGCTGAAAATTTTAGAGGAACTTGAAAGAATATGCCAGAAGTATGGTTTACACTATTCTTTAGCAGGCGGCACTCTTATCGGTGCTGTTCGTCATCAGGATTTTGTACCTTGGGATGATGATATTGATATTGACATGTATCACACTGATTTTGAGAAACTTGTTGAGGTGCTTCCGCACGAGCTTGGTGAAGACTTTGATTTTGTAAATTACGATGAATTTGGAGAATATTTCTGCGACTTTATTCCACGTATTTTCTATAAAAAAAGTGAAACTATCAACTCTTTCTCCATAGACGGCACAGGCAAAAATATTGCAAATGACCCTCGGATGAATCATATTTTCATTGAACTTTATAATCTCTATGACACAAAAAAAGGTGCTGTTGTTAAGCTTCAGATTTTTGCTACTAAAGCTATTTATGGTATGGCTATGGCTCATCGAGCACAGAAAAAATCAACCGAAAATTATACACCTCTGCAAAAGTTACAGACTGCTGTTCTGGGTGCAATCGGTAAGCGTATCCCACTAAAAACCATTTACAGAATGTACGAAAAGAACGCAAGATTGGTAAAAGACGGAAAAGGTGATGCTCTTTTCAAACCATCTGTACCCATTCATGTTCTTGAAAGAAATGTGTTTGATAAAGAATGGTTCTCCGGCTATACTCATCTTGAAGTTCGTGGAAAATCTGTTATGGTTCCAAAGAATTATCTTGCAATGCTTGGAGTTCTCTACACAAATTTCAGAGAACTTCCCCCCGTTGAAAGTCGTCGTCCCGATCACTTTAATTTAAGTCATGTTAAAATTTGGGAATAGGTGAGAAATCTATGAATATCATTATGATTATGTCCGGTGGTGTCGGTCATCGTTTTGGAGCTGAAATTCCAAAACAATATACTCTTCTTAAAGGTCGTCCTGTTATTGATTATGTTATTGATGTCGCTCAGGCGTCTGAAGAAGGCGACAGAATATTAGTTGTTATGGATCCGTCATGCAAGGAATATTCCGAAAAACTTATGCATGACGACTTAGATTTTGCAAACAGCGGAAAAGAACGTCTTGATTCCCTGCAAAACGGTTTTAATTTTATAACTGAGAATTATCCCGAATGTGAAAAGATTATTATTCTTGATGCAGTTGCACCCTTTGTTACAAGTGAGTTAATTGATTTTTATCTTCGTAAACTTGACGATAATGATGCAGTTATTACTTGTCAAAAGATTACCGGTGCACTCGGAAATTATGATTTTGATCCGCTTGATCGAGATCAGTTTTATATGACGCAATCTCCCGAAGCATTCAGATTTAAGACTTTGATGCCCTATTTTGATCCCACATTCCCCTCTCAGGAGCTTGCTTGGCAGCTTCCAAGAGAAAGCAAAAAGTTCTTATATTTCGGTTTCCCGGAAAATCTGAAACTTACTTATGCATATCAAAAGCAATATGCCGAGTATATGCTTGATTATTATCAGAAGCACAAGATTCAAATTACAGAAGAATAAAAAAGGTTCTCCGGAAACTCGGAGAACTAATTTTTTTAGTATTATTGAATTTTTACAGGTGTATGCTTTGCAACTGATTCTTTGGCTGCAAGTGCAACTTTAACTGCTTGAAGTCCTGCGTAAATGCCTACGGGGACTTCTTTATCATCGACACAAGCATCAACAAATTGTTTCATTTCCTCTACAAAACTTTGCATATAGCGTTCAAGGAAGAAGTAGAGAGGCTTTTCTCCATTAATACCGTCAGAATTAAATAATACTGCAGTGGAGGGGGTATCATTTGATATTGCAATCGCACCTTTTGAGCCAAAGAGTTCGGCTCTCTGGTCATAGCCGTAAGCGGCAAGACGAGAGTTATCAATAACAGCAAGTGCACCATTAGCCATTTTCATTGTAATAATTGCAGTATCAACATCACCTTGTTCACCAATAGCGGGATCAACCAGAACTGCGGAATTAACATAGATTTCTTCAACATCACTGTTTGTAAGGAACATAGCCATATCAAAATCATGAATTGTCATGTCAAGGAAAATGCCACCGGATACTGAGATGTACGCAGGGTTTGGTGGTTCGGGGTCGCGAGAAGTTATTTTAAGAATGTGGGCTTCTCCTATTTTGCCTTCATCATAAGCCTTACGAATAGCGGCAAAGTTATGGTCAAAGCGACGGTTAAAGCCGACTTGAAATTTTATGCCGGGATTTTTAACAAGTGCATCTGCTACTGCTTCTATTTTTTCAACTGACCTGTCAATGGGCTTTTCACAGAAAACATGTTTTCCTGCGTTTATTGCTTCAATAGATATTGAAGCATGAGTATCCGTGGAGGAGCATACTAAAACCGCGTCAATGTTTTTGTCTTCAATGATTTTTTTGTAGTCGTCATATACTGCAATATCTCCGAAAGAAGCGATAAATTTACGAGTTTCGTCATTAATAAACGGGTCGGCTACTGCTGTAACCTGAGCATTCTTAACATGATATGAAATTGATTCAAGGTGTACTTTGCCGATGCGTCCTGCACCGATTATTCCAATGTTTAACATTGTTATTTCCTCTTTTTAACAAATTTTATGCGATAACTCAGATAGTTCCGTCCCAAGTTGTTACTTCTGTCTTTTTCATTTCTTCTTCGTCAAACCAGCGTGTAGTAACGCACTTTGATTCGGTAAAGAAACGATAAGCATCCTTACCTAAACAGTGAAGATCACCGAAAAAGGACTGTTTATGACCGGAGAACGGGAAAAATCCGATGGGAACCGGAATACCGACATTTACACCAACCATGCCGCCATGGGTATGACGAGTAAACTCACGAGCATAATAGCCGTTCTGAGTGAATATTACTGAGCCATTTGCATATGCATTGTCATTCATAATGCGAAGACCATCAGCAAAATCCTTGCAACGCTTGATAGAAAGTACAGGCCCAAATATTTCTTCCTGACCGATTGACATATCTTCACCGACATTGTCAAAGATTGTGGGACCGATGTAATAGCCGTTTTCATAACCGTCAACTTTTACGTCACGACCGTCAAGAACTAAAGTTGCTCCCTCATCGATACCTTTTTGGATATCATCGACAACTTCTTGCCAATGCTTTTTGTATGTAATTGGTCCCAACTTTGAGGTCTTATCATAGGCAGGTCCAATCTTAATTTCGGAGGCTTGTTTTTTAAGCTCGGCAACAAATTTATCGGCGATGCTTTCTTCAACAACACAAGCAGACAATGCCATGCATCTTTGTCCGGCACATCCGAACGCGGAATTTATTACGCCTGCGACAGTTCTTTCAATAGGAGTATCAGCAAGAACAAGAGCATGATTTTTAGCCTGCGTTAAACATTGAACACGCTTACCTGCGGCAGCAGCACGTTGATAAATAATCTTTCCGACCGGAGTTGAGCCTACGAATGTAATGCCCTTAACATCGGGATGATCGAGAATTGTATTGATTTCATTTCTTGAGCAAGTAACTACATTTACAACACCGGGGGGCATACCGGCTTCTTTATAAAGTTCAGCAATACGAAGTGCAGTGCGGGGAGTGAGAGAAGCAGCCTTCAATACCATTGTATTACCGCAAGCAACACAAACCGGTGTCATCCAGCCAAAAGGAATCATTGCAGGGAAATTAACGGGGACAATACCTGCAAATACACCAATAGGCTCACGATAAAGGACAGTGTCATAGCCTCTGGATGCATCCATCGTTGAGTCGCCCATCATTAAAGACGTAACCTGCGTTGCAAGTTCAGTTCCTTCTTTTGCTTTAAGGACATCGCCTTGAGCCTCAGCCCAGACCTTGCCGTTTTCTTCTGCAACCAAATGAGTTAACTCATCCATGTGTTCAATCAAAAGCTCGCGAACTTTGAATAAAATCTGGGCTCTTCTTATTGCGGGAGTGGCTGACCAAGCGGGAAAAGCGGCTTTAGCGGCTGCAATTGCTGCCAATACTTCGTCATTTGTACAGCATGGTGCCTGACCTGTAATTTCACCGGTTGACGGATTATGAATGTCATAATATTTGTCGGTTGTTGATTCAACAAATTCATTGTTTACAAAATACTTTAAACGTTTCATTACTTATATACCTGCTTTCTCACGGATAAATTCACGTGCTTTTACTGCATACTCAAAAGGATTTGCAATAGACGGATCTTGCTCTGCTTCAACTAAAATATAGCCTTCATAGTCATTTTTTGCTAGAATTTCAAATACAGTTTCGAAATCTACTACCCCGTCACCGGGAACGGTAAATGTACCAAGTCGGACACCTTGCAGAAATGAAAGTTTTTCATTCTTGACTTTTTCGACAACTTCAGGACGAATATCCTTAAGATGAATATGTTTAATCCTTTTAATATGTTTCTTCAATACGGAAATATAATCTTCGCCGCAATATGCAAGATGACCGGTATCGTAAAGAAGATTAAATGTATCTGCTGTATTAGCCATCAAGCGATCAATTTCCGCTTCAGTCTGAACAACCGTTCCCATATGATGATGGAAAGTTGTGGTTATTGCGTATTCTAAAGATTTTCTCGAGAGTTTAGAAAGACCGTTACATAGACGCTCCCATTCATCGTCATTCATAACATATTTTTCATCAAAAACAGACTTATCGGTTCCCTGAATTGAATGACTTTGCTCGGAAATTCCAATAATTTTTGCACCCATTGCAGCAAGAAATTTGCATTGTTCAATAAATTCAGCCTCAACTTCTTCATAAGGTTTTGTAAGCAGAAATGAACTGAACCATTGATTGCAGATTTTAATACCCCTGATGTCAAGATATTTGTGAAGAATTTGGGGATCTTTCGGATATTTATTGCCAACTTCAGAACCGGTATATCCTGCAAGTGCCATTTCTGAAACGCACTGTTCAAAGGTGTTTTCTGCTCCTAAATCGGGCATATCATCGTTTGTCCATGCAATAGGTGCAATTCCCAATTTAACTTTGTTTTTGTCAAGCATCAATATTTCCTCGCCTTTGCTAAATTTTCCTGCATTGTGCTATAAGCATTTTGCACGCTTTCTTTTTGAGCAGTTTGGGCAACACCCACGTGCCACCAAGCACCATAACCGTCTGTCATGGTTTTCGGCAATACTTTAATATCAATAAGTGTTGACACGGTCTGTTGCTTGGCATCAATCAACGCTGCTTCAAGTTCATCCAATGTTTTAACGGTATATGTTTTGCAACCGTAACCGGCAGCACTCATTGCAAAATCTATCGGCATAATATCACCCAAAAGCTCACCTTTATCATCTCTAAATCTAAATTCGGTAGCAAGATTTCCCGCACCTTGTCCCATTTGGAGATTGTTAATGCAACCAAAGCCGTTATTATCAAATAAAAGAACGTTTATCTTTTTCTTTTCCTGAATTGAGGTTACCAATTCGCTGTGAAGCATTAAATAACTGCCGTCACCACAAAATGCGTAGACTTCCCTGTCGGGCATGGCAAGTTTTGCACCAAAGGCACCGGCAATTTCATAACCCATACAGGAATAGCCGTATTCCATGTTGTATGTGTATCTCGAATCCGTAGTCCACATTCTTTGCATACAACCGGGGAGCGAACCTGCCGCGGCGACAGCAACTGCATCTTCATCAATCACTTTTCGAATAAGTGCAAGTGCTGACGTTTGAGTGATTGTGCCTCCCGTAACTTTTACAAATTCAGGGATGCTTCTCTCGTCTCTTGCCTCAATCAGTGGTTCAAAATTCTCGTCATAAACATAAGTTGCAAGACGATTCATTTCCTCAGCCCAATCGGCTTTTGCTTTAACAATTTCGTCTGTATAAGCATTTGAATATGAATACTTTGATAATATCTCATCCATCTTTTCAATACCGATTTTTGCATCACATTGACATTTTATCGCATCCAGTTTGTAAGCATCGAAACGGCTTACATTTATTGTTGCGACCTGTGCATTTGCAAATAATGATTTTGATGCTGTTGTAAAATCGGAAAAACGAGTTCCGATACCTAAAATAAAATCAGCATCCTTTGCAATGGTATTTGCGGCAGAATTTCCGGTAACGCCGATACCGCCTAAGTTCATTTTATGACTTGAAAGAACGGCAGATTTTGCACTTTGTGTTTCGGCAAAAGGAATATTGTATTTAAGACAAAAATCTTCAAGCACTTTCCCTGCCTCTGAATAACGAACACCGCCACCGGCAATTACAAGAGGTTTTTTTGCATTTAATAATACATTTGCCACCTCATTTATTTCTTCAATGTCTGGATTAAGTCGAGGAATTTTATGAACTCGTTTAGCAAAGAAACTTTCTGGATAATCGTATGACTCGCCTTCGACATCCTGACAAATTGAAACACAAACAGCACCCGTTCCGTCGGGATTTGTAAGAACTCTCATTGCATTTATCATAGCAGTCATTAACTGTTCCGGGCGAGCAACTCTGTCCCAGTATCTGCATACTGCCTTAAATGCGTCATTTGTGGTAACGCTTAAAGAATAGGGCTGTTCAAATTGTTGTAATACAGGATCCGGTTGACGGGTTGAGAAAGTATCAGCAGGCAGTAAAAGCAAAGGTAAATTATTGACTGTTGCCGTCGCTGCTGCCGTAACCATATTTGCGGCACCCGGACCGATTGATGAAGAACAAGCAATAATTTTCCTGCGGTTATGCATTTTTGCAAAGGATGTCGCTGCATGGGCTTGTCCCTGCTCATTTTTACCTTGATATACGCGGAGATTTCCGGGATTTTCATCAAGAGCCTGACCGATACCGCAAACGATACCATGACCGAATACAGTAAATATTCCGTCAACAAATTTTGATTCTACGCCGTCAAAAGAAACATATTGATTATCTAAAAACTTAATCAATGCTTGTGCCATTGTCATTTTAGGCATATTCTCACCCCTAAACTTTTTATAAAATTACATAGACATCCAACTGTGTTCATCTGCTACAATACGAGTGGTTTTATACCACGGATTATTATCAAGATGGCGAATCATCCAAACATAGTACTTGGTATATCCCGGTGCAACAACCTGACTGTGTATCTGACCGTCAGTTATTGTGCAAAAAGAGCGGTCTACACTTTTATAAATTTCATCACCGTTATAGCAAGCACCGAAGCCCTGCGGTTTATCAAATCGGAAATAATACACCTCCGGTTGCGGATGATGGTGAGGAGGATAACTTGACCAGCAACCTTGCTTGTTATAAACTTCACCTAACACCATTTTAGATTTCGGTGCATTGTCAATATCAAACATTGTCGAAACTATCCGATGTGCCGAGCCATCCCATTGATCTGAGCCAAATTCCTGATATAAGACATTATCGGGATTATAAAATTCAGTCTCAAATTCCGCGTCATTATCAGTTTGTTGAACAATAATCTCGCTTTCCGCATTTGCTACTATCTTGAAACTCTTATTCTTACAAACATGCACAGCATAAGGTTTTTGTTCAAAAGCACTTTCACGAGCGGCGTGTTCTCTTCTGTTTTCAAAAATAAAATCGACATCACCTTCAATTAAAAGTGCGGCAATTTCGTCAGTATCACTTGTTAAAGTAATTTCTTCTCCTGCAAGCAGTTTTTTGACATATATAGTCATAAGCATATTTGTATGCTTGTCTTTTTGATTGCAAAGGAGAATTTCATTGTTTTTATCAAATTTTGTTGTTTCAAACATTTTTTCTTACTCCGATAATTAAACTCTTGCAACCATGTCGCCATACTCGGCTTTTGCATCTGCAATAAATTTTTCAACCTGTTGAACATTCGGCATATCCTGTGAACAAGCATGACTTGCAACGAGCATCGCAGCGGCTGCCGAACCAAACTCAAGGCAATCTATAATTTCTTTTCCCTCAATCAAACTGTAAAGGAAGGCACTTGTATAACCGTCTCCGCCACCAAAGGATTTCAGGAGTTTAACCGGGAAAGGCTTGATGGAGAATGATTTTCCGTCGTTTGTATATGCAGATGAACCTTCTTTTCCGTGAGTGATGATGACAATTTTAGCACCTTTACTGTGCCAATATTCAGCGGACGCTGTGTCGCTGCCATCCAAATCACAAAATCTTTCGGTTAAATCATATTCAGGACGAGAGCCGATAATAATATCACTTTCAACTGCAACAGCATTGTAATAAATACCGATTTCATCATCATTTTTCCAGTTATATGCACGGTAGTCAATAACAAAAATAACAGGAATATTATTCTTCTTTGCAAGGCGAAGTGCCTTAAGTGCCGCTTCACGAGAAGGGCTTTCGGCAAGTGCTGTACCTGAAATAAGAAGTGATGCTCCCTGCTTTATATAATCTTCATCAATGTCGTCAACATGGAGTTTTAAGTCGGCCGCTTCATTTCTGTACATAACAATGCTGCTCTCGGTCGGGGATTTTATCTCAGTAAAAGTGAGACCTATTTTCTCGCCGTTTTCGCAACGCTTGATATGATTTGTGTCAATTCCTTCATTTTTGAAGAAATCAATAACAAATGTGCCAAGTTGGTCATCAGAAACGCGAGCAAAAAAGCCTGCTTTTTTTCCGTAACGAGCAAGTCCGACTGCAATATTTGCGGGCGAGCCACCTAAATAACGTTTGAAAGTCGTGCTTTCATTAAGAGGACAATTGTAATCAACCGGATTTAAGTCGACTGCCACTCTACCGAGTAAAATTACGTCATATTTCTTGGTCTTATCAAATTCAATATATGCCATGTTTTTCTCCTTTACTTTATTTGCAATTATTAAAGATTTCTATGTGTCTCTTTACAGTTTCATAAACGCCTTCAATCATTTTAGCGGACAGTTCAAAGAAATCTGCTTTTTTAACTGCGTTACAATACTCTTTTCCATAAGCGGCAAGAGCATCAAAAGAGGCAGTTGCTATGTTAATTTTTCTTATTCCTAAGTTAATAGAACGGTGAAAATCATCAACACTTAAGCCCGAACCACCATGAAGTACGAGAGGAATATCAACTTTATCATGAATATCCTTGAGAATATCAAATCTCAATTCGGGAGGAACAGAGTAATGTCCGTGTGCATTTCCGATTGACGGTGCCAGTGCATCAATTTTCGTTTCTTCAACAAATCTTAAGGCTTCATCAGGCGAGGTAAATAACGCTTCAACGCCAGAAACTGATTCACCGTTATTCCCTGATAATACACCGAGTTCAGCCTCAACAGATGCACTATATTCACGGGCTAAAGTTACAATTTTCTTTGTAATTTCAATATTCTCATTAAAATCAAGGTGTGAGCCGTCAAGCATAACAGATGTAAAACCGTATTCTAAAGCCGTATGAACGCAATGTTCGGTAATGCCGTGGTCAAGATGAACGGCAATATCAATTTTTGATTTTTCTGCAGCCTCAACCATCATCGGAGCCATAAGAAAAAGAGGGCTGTTTTTAAGTCTTTTTTCTGCAATTTGAATAATAATCGGGGTATTAAGTTCTTCGGCAGCGTTCACCGCTCCCATAATCATTTCCATATTTCCGACAGAAAAAGCACCGACTGCCCTATTGTCAATTTGAGCATCGTTAAGCAACAGGCTCATGCTAACCAATGACATCTTACCACCTCACATTTATTATACTATATATTTCTAAAAATGCAAGTGTTTCAAAAAATATTTATGCCGAAATCAAATAAAATTTTTGATAAATAAAAATACGGGCATATATACCCGTAAAAATTTCATTGAATCTCAGAAAACCTAAGCCAGTCAATTTACCAAAATTGGGTTATTCCTCATCAATAAGCTCTTTAAGGCTTTTGCCATTAGTGTCTTTCCACAGTGCATTGCCACTTAGTGATGCTCCGCCAACAAACCCAGCAGCAGATGACGGACTGGAGAATAGCAGATCTGATATAAGCACATTGTTGTTATCAATCTTATCTGCATACTTTTTTCGATCTTTTTTTGCTCTCTCAGGACAAGTTCTTGTCATTGATGGGTTGATGGTGCTTCCTTTCAGAATTACAAATCCATCACTTGTCCTCTTACCGGTCGCACTTCCCTTTCCATATTCTAAATAAAGAATAGGTTCATCATCCGATGAATCAGAAGGTGGTAAAAGAGGTTCCAATACCCTATGACCGAGTGCACCCATTACAATTTTTGCATAATCGATAAACTCTTCAAGTTCACTTTCGGTTTCTTCTGTTATATTTCCAAGATTAGGTTCATTATTATTTTTTACAATGTATCGCCCAGCTTGAATTGCCATATTACAAAAGCGATTTTCAAGGTAACTAATCTCAGTCGGACCGAATGAATTGTTTGTAGTAGTGAACATAATAACTTCAGTCCAATAGTCAATTATGTTGTGCGGTTCTTGTATGCGTAGTAATAATCCTTTCCCGTTTTTGCGTATGCCTGCTTGTCCTATGTAGACTACCGCGTTATCAGACTCGTCTGTTCCAAAAAGAAAGTAAACACCGCTTTGTTTCAGTAGCTCCATATCTTTGCACTTATCTAAAGCAGTTCTTGGAATCTTATAAGCTATTCCTGTCCAGTTTGCCAGAGAGCATTTTATTCTTCCGCTTGGTTCACCATCCATTAAAAAAAGTTTTAATGTCTTACTTCTTGCCATATAATCACTCCCTGCTTTATTACAAATATCAGAAAATTTGTCTTCCTTCAATGGCTCTGCCTAAAGTAATATTATCCGCATATTGAAGTTCCATACCTACGGGGATTCCGTAAGCGGGGCGAGTTACTTTTAATTCAAATGGCTTTAGCAGACGTTGAATATACATTGCGGTTGTTTCGCCTTCGGTATCGGAATTTGTTGCCAAGATTATTTCATCAATTGCTTCATTCTTTACCCTGTTGAGCAATTCTTTAATTGTTAAATCATCGGGACCAATACCGTTAAGCGGTGAAATTTCGCCATGAAGGACATGATATACACCGTCATATTCTCCCGTCTTTTCAACTGCCATTAAATCCTGTACTGTTCCGACAACGCAAACAATTGACTTGTTTCGTTTAATATTTTCGCATATCGGGCAGGTATCATGTTCAGTTAAATTCTGACAAATTGAACAACGATGCAATTTGCTGACCGCATCCGTTATCGCATCTGCAAAATTCTTTGCTTCATCGGGAGTTAATCCAAGCACATAAAAAGCCATTCTCTGTGCAGAAACTTTGCCGACACCGGGCATACGCTCAAACTGTTCCGCTAACCTTTTAAGCGGAAGGCTTGTGTAATCCATTAGAATAAACCTAAATCGCCGAGACCGCCGGAGATACCGCTCATTTCACGTTCCATCGCTTCGCCTGCTTTGCGGATTGCTTCATTTAAGGATGCAATAAGCAAGTCTTCAAGCATATCAATTTCTTCGGGGTCGACGACATCGGGTTGAATTTTGATAGACAAAACTTCGTGTTTGCCGTTTATTGTAACATCAACTGCACCACCACCGGAAGAAGCGGTAAATTCAGTTGCTTCAACTTCGGCTTGCTTCTGTTCCATCTTTTCCTGCATTTCCTGAATCATCTTCATCGGATCGCCTTTAGGTCTTTGGTTGGGAATTCTTGCTTTCATACTTATCTCCTTACATATCTTATTTCATATTGCTCGCCGGTTATTTCCTCAGCGACTTCAGTAATTACACGCTTAAAATTGTCATTGCCGTTTAGCATGTCTATCATTATCTGCATAGGAAATTTAATAATTAATAAATTTCCCTCAATAGATGCTATGGTACCGTTTAATAAACCATTTAGAGGAGGGCTTATCTGTTTCGCTCTTTCAACTATCCGCTCCCAATTGGTAAGACTATATTCATTTGATGATGTCGGTTTTAAATTTATTTCAGATGATGCTATCGGCTCATCATCGTACTCATCAAATGGACCACTTATCATCAGTTCATCATCCAATTCAGCCTCTTCAAAAGGTGCCTCAAATACTATTTCGTCATCCGGGATAGGAACATTATCGAAAGGCATTAACTCATCTGTTTCATCGTTTTCTGTAAAAGGAAGATCAGAAACAAATTCTGTAGATTGGGTAATTATTTCTTCCTGCTTTGTTTTTGGTGTTGTAACTTTTGAATAAGGCACAGAAGTTTGAGAACTTTTTGTTTCATTAGCGGAATTATCAGCATTTGAGACTTTATTTTCAGACCTGCAATTTTTTAATTCAAGTTCGAGTTTTGAAATACGCTCAGCAAGGGCACTGTTATCTGAATTTATTTCCGGAATTCCAAGTCTTAACAATGCTGTTTCAAGCTCCACTCTGCCGGTTTTCGAATATTTTAATCTCTCGAAAGTGCGACATAAACTATCTATAATTCTCAAAGTTGATTCAACCGTCATTGATTTTGCAGCCGACTTATAGCGTTTCATATCATCAGTGGTGCAAACAATTGCATCCTCTGGATTATTAAGCGACAAAACAAGCATAAAATTGCGATAATGCTCAATCAATTCAGTACAAACTCGTTCACTGTCACATGAATCTTTATGTAAATTATCAAGCACTTGCAATATCTTTATACTATCGTTATCAGCAATACCGTCACTTAAATCAAAAAGACTGTCACGGCTCATTACACCAGCTGCTTTTGTTACAACCGTTTCATCAATTACACCGTCATATACAAAACAACGATCCAATAATGAGAGAGAGTCACGCATTGCACCATCTGATATTCTTGCTATCATTAGTGCGGCGGTCTCAGTTATTTCTCTACCTTCTTGTTTACAAACGTAAGCTAAACGATCTGCAATATCATTGCTGTCAATTCGTCTGAAATTGAATTTTTGACATCTTGACTGTATAGTCGGCAAAACTTTGTGAACTTCCGTAGTAGCAAAAATAAATATCAAATGCTCCGGCGGCTCTTCAATTAATTTAAGAAGTGCGTTAAACGCGTCAACTGAGAGCATATGAACTTCATCAATGATATATATTCTGTATTTTGCTTTTGTCGGCAAAAAAGCGGACTTTTCTTTTAATAACTTTATATCATCAATACTGCGGTTGCTTGCTGCATCAATCTCGACAACATCTATTAACCCACCTTCATCAAAGGTCTTGCATATTGAACATTCATTACATGGATTCCCGTTTTTAGGTTGCTCACAACACAGAGCTTTTGCGAGTATTCTCGCACATGTCGTTTTGCCTGTTCCTCTTGTTCCCGTGAAAAGGTAAGCATGAGAAATACTCCCACTTATGATTTCATTAGCGAGAGTGATTGTTACTTGAGGTTGACCTACTACATCTGAAAATGTTTGAGGTCGCCATTTTCGGTATAAAACTTGATACATAACTTTCTATTCAAATACCAATTTTGATTGCAAATAAAAATGAAACGCAATTTTTGTCATACGGCGCACAGGCGGACTGTATCGCCCAGGCATTCCTCTTAATGCTGCTCGGTTCCCCGCCTGACATGGTTCGTGGCGCTCTGCCGTACAGGACCCACACGCCGTATGACAAAAATTGCGTTTCTGCTATAATATTATATCATATTGCTATTGAGTTGTCAAGCAAAACAGTGGGATTTTTAGGATTTTTCATCAGGATATCTGTCACGCCAATACTGCGTATGAGTAACAGGATGGGAAGTAGAATTCCAAAGTTCATCAGCAACGACTTTCCATTTTGACGCGAAATCATCACATTTACTACAAAGTGTTTCAACATCTTCTTCAACAATTAAGTCTGTTGATTTAGCACCGGTTTCTTTAACAATTTTTCGAAGTTTATCAGGGTTTTCAAGCATTGGACAAGGTCTTAAATGATTGTCATTAAAAGGTTGACCTTTTAGAAATGCTGTGAATAAGGGACGTTTTAATGCTTCCAAAAGTGTATGTTCATAAATATTGGAATCAGAGTAATGAATAAACACACAGGGTTCAATGTCTCCTTTTGCGTTAATATGAAAATAGTTTCTGCCTCCTGCAATACAACCACCGACAAATTCACCATCATCCTGGAAATCCATTATAAACATAGGCTTGCCGGTCTTGCCGTTTCGTACTCTGCGTAACCAACTATACATATACTTTCTTTGCATGGGGGTGGGGATAAGCTCTTTATCGGCAGTGTGTCCGATGGGCATATAGTTAAAGTAAAATGCATAACGAACGCCCATTTTAACCATTTCATCGAGAAATTCGTCGCTTGTTACATATTCAAGATTCTTGCTTGTGTAGCAAACGGAAATTCCGAAAAGACATTTCTTTTCTTTCAAAAGACGCATAGCGTCCATAGTTTTTGCATAGGCACCTTCGCCACGACGAGCGTCGTTACTTTCAGGGGTACCTTCAATTGACAATGCAAGTGTGATATTTCCTACTTTATTCATTTGCTCACAGAAATCTTCATCAATCAAAGTTGCATTTGTATATATCAAAAATGCACAATTTTGGTTGTTTCTTGCAAGTTCAAGAATATCTTTTTTGCGAATTAAAGGTTCGCCACCGGTTAGCATATAAAAATGCGTGCCGAGAGCTTTGCCCTGCGAAACAATGGACTGCATATCATCATTTGATAAATTAAGATGATTGCCATATTCCGCAGCCCAACAACCTTTGCATTTTAAATTACAGGCACTTGTGGGGTCAAAGAGAATAATCCACGGAATATTGCAGTCATATTTTTCTCTGTTTTCCCGTACTGTTTTTGTTCCGAAAACTCCGGCTTCAACACCCATTGCCATAAGCATGGTTTTAATAACATTCCGATCAACGTCAGCTAACAGGTCTAAAAAAAGTTTTCTGTAAACATTATCCTTGTCACGAGCACCGTCACGAATTTTATCAAAGTTTTTTGCGGGAAAAACTTTGCCCATAAGTTTCTCGGCAAAATTAATGACTTTTATAAGATTCTCTTCAGGATTCTTATCAATATATTTTAACACCTCATCAGCTAACAATGAGGCTGTTTTAACGGTTAAATCACGCTTTATATCCATTTTATTCACTCCTAAAGGGTACAAAACATACCCCATTACATTATACCACATCAGTGGAAAAATGTAAAGTATTATTTTTAAATTTTGCCTTTTTAATAATAAAAAATGGTTGACTTTATTGTAAAATAATGATACAATAAGATGAATATAAAATTGGGGTTGATATAATGATAAGAATTCGATCTGAAATTGTTGCAATAAGCAAAACCAATATTACAGATAGCGTCAACAGTGATAATCTGAATTTAAACGGCAAGGTTATTGCACCTGATGTTATTGATAAAGGCTATAAAGGTGCCGGAAATTTTAACGGAGATATTGTAATTGGTGTTGCACATGGCGAAAAAGATCTGAGAACTGCAACTACCGCGATGAATGCCCTTGAGGATGTTCGAGCTCAGCTTGCAGCATCTAAAGATGATTATGTACGCATTTTTGATTCTTACTTTGACAAGCTGACTAAAGATATTTCTCTTTCCGGTGGTTCACCTGAGCAGCTTGATGCTACCGTTATGTACGTTTTTGAAAACAAATTTATCGTTGCGAATGTAGGCAATGCTCTTGTTTTCAATTATAAAAATGGTGAGCTTGTTGCCGTTGAACCCGACAGCCAAGCTGAAATGCCTTTTTTCAATGTTACCTATAAAGAAGAAATTGTTGAAGAAAACAGTAAATTTATATTCTTATCAAATAATATCATAGATTTTTTAACCATCGATGATGTTACCGAAATACTTCAGAATGCAATATCAAATAAGGCCGCTACTCAAGGCATTATCAATAAGGCTGCTGAAAATGGTTGTCTCCTTGATATGACTGTTGTTTTAGCTGATTTAAAGCCTAATCAGATTTCAGACAATCCCCTCCCCGTTGTTGGTGCTGATGTTGAGGATAATAATCAAGAAAACAAAGATGATTGGCTCGGAGATAAAAATAAGAAAAAATCTAAAAAGGGAACAATCGGCAAAAAAATTATTGCTGTTTTGATTACTCTTATTGTTATATGTGCTATACTTGGCGGTGCTTATCTTTTTGTAACCGGTCACTTTGACGATCTGATTGCTAAGTTTACCGGAGAAACTACTACAATAGCTGAAACAACAACCGAAGAGGAAACTGAAGGTACTACTGCTGCTCCGGAGGCAATTTCAACTCTTCCCTCCGAAACTGAGACGGAGAGCGAAACAGAAACAGAAACTACCACAATAAAAGAAACTACTACAAGAAGACCTGCTTACACTACGGCAACTACTACACGCACACCTTCAACAAATCCGCCGACACAAGCACCTACAACCGAGGTTCCGACAACCGAAGTGCCCACAACTGAAACTCCTACGACGGAAACACCTACAACCGAGGTTCCGACAACCGATGCACCTACTGCAACTTCCACAAATCCGCCAAGCGAAACAAATGCAGGACCTGTCGGCTAAAATAAAAATAGCGGTATTTACCGCTATTTTGTTATATTTGAAAGGCGGCGATGAACCGCTTTATTTTAATATCCGTTGGGATTGTTTTTTTGCCAATTCCAAGTGTCTCGACACATATCGTCAAGATTGCGTTGTGCAGTCCAACCAAGCTCAGCCTTTGCTTTTTGAGCATCGGCATAGCAGACAGCGATATCGCCGGCACGACGAGGTGCTATTTGAATCGGAATTTCGATATTATTCACTTTCTCAAAGGTTTTTACTATATCAAGAACGCTGTAACCGATACCGGTACCCAAATTGTAAATATCAAGTCCTGTTTTGGTAAGAAGACGGGTAACTGCTTTTACATGTCCGTCTGCAAGATCAACTACGTGAATATAATCACGAACACCTGTGCCGTCTTTTGTTTCATAATCGTTTCCGAATACGCTCAAAACCGGTCTTTTGCCTACGGCAACCTGAGCAATAAACGGCATTAAATTGTTGGGAATACCGTTGGGATTTTCACCGATTCTGCCGCTTTCATGAGCACCTATTGGATTAAAATAACGTAAAATACTTATACTCCATGTATTGTCAGACGAATATAAATCCTTAAGTATTGTTTCAATATAAAGTTTAGTAGTTCCATAAGGATTTGTAGTTCCGCCAACCTTCATATTTTCATTAAACGGGACTTCATTTTCGCTGCCATATACTGTCGCACTTGATGAGAAAACAATTCTTTTGCAACCGGCATTTCTCATAACCTGAAGCAGTTTTACTGTTCCGCCGATATTGTTATCATAATACTCAAGAGGTTTAACACAGCTTTCGCCAACTGCTTTAAGACCTGCAAAATGAATTACGGCATCAATCTTTTCAATGTTGAAAACTTCTGCAAGACGCTTTGTATCACGAATATCTCCTTCATAAATCGGGAAATCTTTACCGGTAAGCTCTTTTACACGATCAAGAGATTCCGGTTGAGAATTTGAATAGTTGTCATAAACGACAATGTCGTAATTTGCCTTTAATAGTTCAACACAAGTATGCGAGCCGATATATCCGGCTCCGCCGGTAATTAAGATTGACATAAATTCACCTGTTAATATATTTTTTAAAGAAAGTTGTTTTTAATCAGACACAGATATGAGGAGTACAGTTTGAATCATAGTAAACAATATAGAAACAATGAGAACGAATACGATACTTCATGATATTGTTTCTGAATTTTTGACCTGCAAGACTGGTAATATCCCGATCGCCTACACGCATGGCATATACATATCCGATTGATGAAGAAAGGCAAGCGTCGTGTCCCGTTACTTGCAACCACTCAGCAGGATCTTCTGATAACCGGATGCTTGAACTGTAATTTTTTATAAATTGATACATCTGTTCGCTTGAATAGGATTTTACATCAATATATTTCGCAGATGGGAAGAAGTCTTTTACTAAAATATCGTCATAACTTTTTACGGGAGTAAGATAGTCATAATTAGTTCCCCATACATATTTTTCATCGCAAGTCCAGCCTGATGTCATCGCTGAATATACGGCAATAATCGGTTTGCCTTGATATGTCATATATAGTCCAAATGTATCATCAACAGCCTTCTTTACAGCAGAGTTGACACTTGAATAGGATTTTGAATAAGCAACTGTTACAGAGTTGGGCAGAGTATAGTTATAGAATTTCAGGACTGAATAAATTGCAACAGCTTGAGCTTTCAAAGCTTCAGGGAAATTGATTGCTCCGCCCAATTCGGTCTGAAGGCAACGACACATAAACTCATAAGTCGGAATTTGAGCACCGTATTCAGTAGTAATATAAGCGGGAATATTGTCGATAGCAAAAGCAATACCTTGATAATAATGACTCAATATCTGAAGATAATCAAAACCACGGTGATCCATTCCCATTGCACCATAAGCGGACATTCCTACACCATGTCCGTAACCGTATGTTATGATATAGAATGTATCCGGAGATACATCATAAGCGGGTTGAGGTATCGGAGGCATATCTTCCGCAAATGCATTGAAATAAGGGATTGTAAATGATTCACCAGGATTGTAATCACTGGGCGAAACGTTAGTAGTTGGTTCTGATGAAGTTGGAGGATCGCTGACAGCAGCTTGAGTTGTAGTAATCGCGGTTGTTGTTACAATATTTGCCGTCTGAGTTTCGTCGGGGATAGTAAAATAAAGTTGAGGATCAAGAGACAGTGCAATTCTCAAAGTAAGCCTGGTATCAGCAATTGTTACCAGATTATCACCGTTGATATCACAGCAATAATATGCTTCCTCACTGTCAAACATTTCCATGCCAAGGCAAACAAGAAGAATAAATCGGGCATCGGCAGGGACTACTTTACCGTCAAGATTAGCATCGCCACGTAAATATGACTTAGCTGTTGCGGAGGACATCATTACAGAAATGATGATTGTAACGGTAAGCAGCACACTTAATGCTTTTTTCATTTTTCACATACCTTTTTCCTAAAATATAATATTTTAGAATGTTTCAAAATCGCTGTCATCATTCTCAAGGTTAAATTCATGTGTAATTCTCACTCTGAGCATGGTAAACAACTTGTTTGTAGCTTCAGACAATGCCTCATCAAGGATGTCGGTCTTGTCAAATTCATATGTTGAGACTTCAATGCCCGCAGATGATGCAACACTGAAAGCTACAGAATATCTGTCTTCGAGAATGTTCTCGATAACATTTGAAATTGCAATACCCATCACACAAGAAGCTTCTTCGGCTGCTGCTTTAGCTATACCGCCGATAAACGGTTTAAGTGGTTGGGCTGCACGAACAAAATTTTTCTCTGAAAATTTAAATAAGTCTGAAAAACTGTCCGTTTTTTTAAGAGGTTCTTTTATATAATCAACATTATTTGTATTTGCAACTGCAACAGTTATATGAGCTTTACGCATTGTTAAACACAAATCATTGAATATTGAAAGGTCATCTGCAGCACGAGTAACACCGGTGATTTTTGAAAGTGTCGGAATTAATGCTCGTGTAACTAATGGTACTGTATGTTCCTTGTCCAGCGGCAAAAGCATAATATGTTTATTGCCGGAACGACAGCGAAAACCTGAATAAATACCGCCATCTCCGCAGAATATTTCTGAATTTACAGGGAAAAGACAGTGTTTTTTTATAAATTCACTCTCTATATCTACATCAGGAAAACTCTCTTTTATTTTTTCCTTTACGTCTTCATTGATATAGGTTTTCAGATGACAGGCATTTATAAATTGAGTTTTGACTGTTGAGAACTGTCTTAAACTGGCAAATATGAGAGTTATCGTATTATCTGAAAAACACTCAAATAATGCTTTTGCCATTGAAGGAAAATCGGCATAATCATAGAATATCGGAGGGTTATCGGCAAAAATACGTAATGTGGGAGAAAGTTTTGCCTTAATTATTGCTGCCCGATGTTTATCATCAACACCGATAGTAAATAAATTCATTTTCATAATCATCTAATAATCAATAAGCAGTTGGATCCCAGTTATCATCGTCCCAATAGGGATTTTGTAATCCTTTTGTATCATAGTATTTTTGCGGATAACGGGGATTTTCATTAATTACAATTTTTGAGAAATCTACGTCTTTGCTTTCGCCATCACGGAGAAGACGTGCGAACACTACTAACCTTGCTCCGTCATATTCATAACTGCAAGTTGATAATGTTAAAATTTTGTCGGTATTTTTAAGCCCGACACCGGTATGATACAAGGCTCGTTTGTCAAGAGCTTCAATGAAGCCATCATAACACGGATCACTTAAGAAATCAGTGACAATATAATTGAATAAATACCCATTATCCTGCCACTTAGTACCCGATGTTATAATTGCGGTATAAACTTTCCAATAATATGTCTTGTAAGGGGTGCTGTAAATAATGAGCGGAGAATCTTTGTATCCGTCAACTGTCATATACTTTTCAAGCTGAGCGAAAAGTTGATTATCTCGCATATTGTGTCCGTAAATGACAGTATTTTGTGAAAGTTCCTTTAAATTATTCCGATAGTCCATAAAGGGACATCCCCATTTTGTATCCTGTTTATAGAAATTTCGATGTAAATAGTAATCGTTTGTAGGATCATCGGCCTTTTGAACTACAGGGGTATCAATACTTGTGTTGCTGATAGAAATCCATCCTGCAAAATCTTGATTTTGGGCATAAAGCTCTGCAAATTTAAGCATCAAACCTTCAGGAAAATCAACATTGGGATATTTTTCACGTAATTTTGCCCATTGAGCAGCTTCATCGTCATAAACAGTATTATCAATCTTTTCAGCAGCTTCTTTTGCGACATTGACTGAATCGCGAAGATCAATAAAATAATTTGTCATATAAAGAGTGCAGACAAATAGCAGTATAAATGCTACATCCATAATTATCTTTCTGACAATTTCACTTTTTGGGTCACCTTTCCAAGGTAAAAATACTTTTAAAGCTCGTTGGGTAGTTGAAAGCTCTGCATCTTCGGGTTTGATTTTTTTCTCGGCAACAACTTTTTGATTCATTGCCTTATGTTTGCTGAGCTTTTTTTTCTTTGACTTTTTCTTATTTAACTTCTCAGTTTCCTTAATCCGTGCTTCAACTTCGTCATCAATATTACTTACATCATCAAACGGCGCTTCGAAAGCAGCGTTATCATTCATATCTGCATCGTAGATAACTCTGATTCCGTTTGTAGTATATTGACTGTTTTCAGCATTTTTTTTGCTCTCAATCTCAGCATCGTAAAGAACTTTATGACCATCGTTTAAAATGATAGAAGGATTATTTTCTTTTTTGGGTGCATTAAAATAACCACCCTGATACATATTCTCATATGGGGCATTTAAGTTATAATTGTCGTAATTTCTACGGTTTCGGTTGCCTACATCATAACGACTTGCCATTTCGGAATACTCATCATTTACAGAGTTGCTACTTGTACCATTGGTTGAGAATTCCTTTAATATGGCATTGATTTCTTCATCATTTGCCCTTTTAGAGCTCTTATCACTATTTCTCATTAATTTGCCTTTATATTTGTTTTAATAAATACTATCAATAAGGATACCATTTTTCTGCTGAATAATAGGGATTTTCACCGCCAAATATCTTGTAATAAAGATGAGGCATTCGAGGATTTTCATTTTGAACAGCTTTTGAAGTATCAACTTCAACGCTTTCACCTTCACGCACCATCCGTGCAACAAGCACGCAACGAGCATTTTGAAGAGCACCGCCGACATCCCATTCATATTGACAAGTTGATAAAGTTAAGAGTTTGTCGGTTTCGATAACATCAACACCGGTATGGATAAAACTCCTCTGAAGAAGTTCGTCAATGTATTCCATAAAACATTCATTGCTCATATTTACGGCAATATAATTAAACAGATAGTTTTGACCGTTGTCAACATCGCCGGTTGAGTCGCCATTTGTGAGCATACACGCAATTATCTTGAAAGTGTAATGTCTGGTTAATGTATCATATTCAATTAGCGGACGTTGCTTATAATATTCAACATCAAGATAACTTAAACAATCGCCAAAAATGATGTCATCCTGTTTGTCATCCTTGTTGTTATCAAAATTGTGACCATAAATAATTGTATTCCTGTCAGTAAACTCAATATCATTGCGATAATCCAAAAAGACTGTACCATAGCGGGAATAGTTGCCGGCTAAGTCCTTTTTGATATAAAAATCATTATCATTTGCTTGATATACAGCCATATCCATACAGGTACCGGGAACAGAAAAGTATGAAACGAAGTTTTTGTCAGTTGCATATGCTCTTTTCATTTTTTCCTGTATGCCGGCAGGATATTCAACATCTTCTCTTTCGTTGGGTTTCAAGTCATCAAAATAATGTTCGGCAGAGAACATCCTAACCTCATTGATTATTGTAGGATCTGATGGGTCTGGCACTGTCAGTCCGGGACGAAACAGTAATAAATAAAGAACAAATGCGATTATTACAGCAAGAGTAATCCCAACAACAGAACCGAATATAATTTTCATTCTCTTTTCAGCTGTTGACAAAATCTTTTCTTGTTCAAACCGTTTTTGAGTTTGACTGTCAACTGTCTCTCTGATTGAATTGACAGGTGCTTCGGTGCCATAAACAACCTGCGTTTCTTTGACTTCGGGGGCTTTTTCGATAGGGTTTTCTGTTTGTTGCTTTATAACCGTATCGGAATCTGACGGCTTAGCCGCAGCACGAAGTGATTGTTTTTCGGTTGTTGACTGTTTTTTATCTTCAGAAGAATTATTGGTATTTGGCTTGAATTTTGATTCGGAATTATTTATCGAATCCGAGAAATTTCTATTATTCATTAGATTGACCAATCCGTGAAAATTAAAATAATAACACTATTTTCCATAATACATAACTGTTAGTATATCACATTTAATTTAAAAAATCAACCCTTATATGTTAAATTTACAATTTGATAATATTTATTTTTATAATTTAAGTCAAAATCAACTTGAATTTTTGAAAAATATATGTATAATAAATATGTGTGTTTATCATTATGAGTTTTTATTTGCTAAGATTAAAAAGATTTCATTCACGACCATTCCAAATAAAAACTAAATTTTTAACTTTAATTCCCTGTTTCTGTTGTATGTAATAGCGGAAAACATGAAAGGTTCAATATGGATAAAAAAAGAATTGAAAACGCTGTCCGTGAAATTCTTATTGCTATCGGTGAAAATCCGGAGCGTGAAGGTTTAATTGAAACTCCCGAACGTGTTGCAAATATGTATGAGGAAATTTTCAGCGGACTTGAAGATAATCCGAAAGAACTGATTAAAACGTTCTCAACCGAAAGTCATGAGATGGTAACCGTTCGTGATATTCCTTTATATTCCATGTGCGAACATCACCTGCTTCCCTTCATCGGAAAGGCACATATTGCCTATATCCCGAGAGACGGGAAAATTATCGGACTGTCAAAACTTGCTCGTATCGTGAAGCACTTTGCATCAAGACCGCAACTTCAGGAGAAACTTACCGCGGATATTGCAAATTTCCTTGAAGAAGAACTGCATCCACAAGGTGTTGCGGTTTTGATTGAAGCAGAACATCTTTGTATGACTATGCGAGGTATTCGTGCGGCAGGAGCCAAAACGCAAACTTCGGCACTGCGTGGGATCATTTTAAGTGATGAGAAAACTCGTGCAGAAGTTATGTCATTGTTCTCAAAGTAAGTTAAATTATCTTAAAGTTAAAAGGAGATATTAATGTCAAAATATGTAATTATTAACGCCGATGATTTTGGTATGTGCAATGCTGCAAACCGTGCTGTTGAAGAGCTTTTTGAATGTGGAGGTATCACTTCTTCGACAATCATGGCACCTTGTGCATGGAGTTATGATGCTGTAAAATTTGCTGCTGCTCATCCGGAATATGCAATCGGGATACACTTAACCACTACAAGCGAATGGGGTACATATCGCTGGGCTCCCGTCAATCAAAATAACACCGCTTCACTTCGTGATGAAGAGGGCTTTATGTGGCATGAAAGCGACCAATTTGAAGAAAATTGTGATCTCGATGAAGTTAAGGGAGAAATTATTGCACAGATTGAGAAACTTAAATTACTTGGACTTAATCCCTCTCATTTTGATAATCACATGGGATCGCTTTACGGAATTTATAAAGGTCGAACTGAAATTCTTGAAACCACTTTAGGAATATGTGCCAAATACGGTATGCCTTTCAGGATACCTGCAAAATTCACCGATGCACAGATGAATAATGAAACTCTTGATATAAATATACCGAGAGAAATGATTGATGCAATTTTTGATAAAATCAACGAAGCGACAACAATGTTAAAAATTGCAACTCCCGACTTCTTAATGCCGGGAGAATGGAAAGGGCCGCAATCAGAATCTTTTGAGAATTACAAGAAATACATCTATGACTTATATGCGTCTTTTGAGGATGGAGTTACAGAAACCTATATTCATCCGGCTAAAGAATGCGATGAACTTAAGGCAATTACAGGTTCTTGGCAAAGAAGGGTTTGGGAATATGAACTTTTTAAAGACCCGGAAACAAGAAAATATTTTGAAAGTCTCGGTCTGAAACTTATAAACTATCGAGACTTAAAGGAGTTGAGAGGATATTGATGAAACGTTTATTTTCAATAATTTGTATAATTGTTTTATTCCTCACATTGAGCATTTCATGTTTTGCCTTTGACGAAGGGGATATTTGGGACAGAGAAAGTGACTATGGAATTATTGCTGTGTCTTATCGCGGTTACCACAAGAAAGTTCCAGAAAACTCAAAGCATGCAGTTCGTTTGGCTATTGCAAATGAGGCTGATGCGGTATATTTGAATGTCAAATTTTCTTCTGACAATGTTGCTTTTTTATGTGCCGATGACAACCTTTCTCGTGTAACTGATTGTACTGACGAAACACTTATCAAAGATATGACGGCAGAACAAATTTTGTCATATAAAACAAAAAACGGCAAAGGCGGTCCCAATGCCGAAGTAACACCTTACAAACTAACTGCATTGACTGAAGTATTAAAAGATTTCGGCAGAAAAACGACCTTAATTCTTGATTTTGATTTTAATCGTTTTGATGATGTTTTAGAATTATGCGAACAAAATAAGTGTCAAAATAATGTTGTCCTTGTTTGCAATACTGACGTAAAAAAATACAATGAAAAACTTGCTTCTCTTGAATATGAACCTCGCACAATTCTATTCAGAAAAACAAATATTGTCTTTACTGCAATAGGTTGTGTCAATGCCGTAAATGACAAGGAAAACGCATCCGTATGGCTTGCCACATCAAATTCTTACGGTGAAGTCTGGCGTAAAAATGTTACATCAAAATTTGATAATTCCCGTGCTGTTGTCTGCACCGCAGAATTTGAACTTTGCGGCAGGCGAAATGATACTGAAAGTTATTGGAATGACCTTGTTTCTCGCGGTTATTCTGTTATTATTTCCGATGATTTGAAGGGGCTTGTTCAATTTCGGAATAACTCAAAAATTGCAGGAGAAAATTTACGCAGGACAGTCAAGGATATTCAGGAAAACTATACGCTTCCTGAATATAAATCCTACATTTTTTTAGACTATAAAAAAGCGTTTAATGAATATATGTTTACTGCGGAAAAAGTAATAAGCAATGCAGCAATTGCCGAGAGAGATGCTCAGGAACTTATTTATAATCTCAATCAAACCATTGATGACATTGATTACAACTACAAAGTTTTTGAACGCGGCGTTACAGGAATTAAAATCACCGTAACAAGAGTTATTATTGCGGTTATTTGTATTGCATTAGTAGTTATTGTTCAGATATTCTTTTTCAAAAGAAGGAAAAAACAATCAAATGAAAACTAAAGCCGTCCATTTTGAAGTTTTGCGAATTATTGCAATCTTTTTCGTGGTTTTTCAACATACGGGAGAATACGGAGCACAGTTATATTATAGTTTAGAACCAACCAGCATTTCCTATTGGCTTTCAATGTTCACCTATATGTTTGGTAAAATTGCAGTCCCGATTTTTTTCATGATTTCGGGTGCTTTGCTTTTGAAAAAAGATGAACCTTTGTCAGTAATACTGAAAAAAAGAGTGTTACGAATTTTCTTAGTTCTTCTCATTGTATCCGTAGGATATTATCTTATTGAAAATAAGGAAAATCTATCCTTTGCTCTGATTCCTGATTTTTTCAAACTCTTTTTTACAAAAGGTGTACAAAAAAATTTATGGTATCTCTACTCATATATTGCAGCACTTTTAATGCTTCCGTTTTTACGCATTCTCGTGAAAAAGCTGAAAGATGAACATTACAAATATCTGATCGTTATAAATATTTTGCTTACGAGTGTAGCAAGTATTTTTTCAGCGTTCTGGCTAAAAAAAGATATTCATCCCGACTTGGAAATTCCGTTTGCAACATTTTGGAATATCTTTTACATGCTTATGGGATATTATCTGGAATATGTTGTACCGAAAAAAAATTATACAAACAAAAATGCGGTAAAATTTCTGTTTCTTGGTATAGCGGTTACAGGGCTGTGTGTTTTAATTTCTCATTTCTATTTCTCAAAAAACGGATACACAGATAAAAATCTTATTTTCTCAAAGAAATTTATGACCCTTCCCGCATTGGCATTGTATTTCTTTGTAAAAACGTTGTGTCAAAATAAAGTTCCTTCAGAGAGATTGTCAAAATTTATTCTTTTCTTAGGAAGCAATGTTTTTGGTATTTATCTTGCAGATTCATTGTTGCGTAGAGTTTTTATTTCATTATTAGATATTCTTCCTCCCGTTATAGGCGACCTTCCTGCTTGCTATCTATATGTATTTGTCTGTGTTGTGACCGGTTTTATTGTTATCGGACTTTTACGACTTATTCCTTTTGTGCGGAAACTGATATAAATAAAACCAAGAGCTTCAGGCTCTCGGTTTTATTATTCTTTGGTTATTACATCAACTGCATTTGCGATAGTGTGTGCCGTGTTTCTTCCTAAAGAGTTTGTTTCTTCGTAATGTTTTCGATTGAATTTGTCCCTGCCGTCATTGATGTAGGGGGCTTTTTTATCAAGCAGAAAATCGTTTGGCGGGATTACATATCCTATCTCATCATTTGAAAGACCAAAAATTATCAAATTATCATCATTAAGAATTTCTTTTAAGGGCTTAGGATTTGCCGTGCTATGCTTCCCTGTTGCAGAATTTTCTTTATCTAAATATCCGCCATATACAAGTTCGGGGAAAATTTCGCAGGGTAACAATAGGCACTTAATGTTATCAATTTCAATAAGAGATATTTCCGATTTTAATAAATATCCGAGTGATGAATGTTTTGATTTATATCGCTTGACATTTAATAAATCTAAAATACCTGCAAGCATAAGGACTGTATTTTCACAATCAAAATATACTTCCTTACGAATAATTCTTAATCTTGGCTTTAATTTAACTTCGTTTTGAATATTAAGAGCATAATCCGCAAGTTTGCGACCGATTGCCATTGTGTCATAAACTTTATCCGCAAAAGTTTTTCCGTCAGCGTTCATCGAAATCATACCGCCGATTGCTCCGACAAAATATATCGTTTCTGCATCTGCTTTGTTTAATATCTCTCGTCGAAGATAACAAGGAAAATCGGCAGAAATATGCGAATTTTTGCCACCCAAACTCTCGGAATGTGAAGCAAAATTCAAAATGTAAACTTCCCTGCTACCATCTTTCGGTACTATCCGAAAACGGTGTAAATCTTTTGAATATACAATAGGAGTGCGAATATCCTCTTGCATATCCGGAACTTCGATTTTTCCGTAATAAATATCACTCGATTTTCGGTTGTTGTATGCTGATTCACAAGCATTGATAATCGCATTATAAAGCGTTTCCATAAACTCTCGGTCAAGTCCGGTTTTCGGAATTTTTCCCCAAATACCCATTGTATCAATTCCTGCGTGATTATGTGTAGCACAGATATTTATACTTTGGCAACCGGTTTTATTGCAAAAACTTTTAAGACGTTTTCGTATATTTAATACATCCTTATTGAGTATTCCTACAACATCAACACTGACTAATATCATTTTCGTGATACCGTTGTCAATCCATAATGCACTTGCCGTTTGATAATCTAAAACCGCAATAGTAGGATTATTATCTCCGTAACCTCCAATATAATATTTATGCTCATTTATATCTTTCGGCGGAATAATCTCACATTTAGCGAATCCGACAAAAAAGCCGTTGCCGATTTTTTCGTTACTGCCGTAAATTTTTGTTTTCGGTTTGTCGATATTTTCTTTTCCGAAAGACGAGAGTTTAATAATTGAATTAAGTGTTTTTGTAAGTATTTTCATAACTACTAAAAGCCGTCGATATTTCACGACGGCTGACTTTCAGCAAAATCAGATAGCGATACAAGTTTTTTTAACCGCCGGACTCGTCGTCTTGGGTATAATCAATAACAACTTGAATCGGGAAAGCCTCTTCACTGCCCATACAAGCAGCTGTACGAATTGCAACTTCTTTATTGTTGATAACCTGTCCGTCTTCAATAAAATTATCACAACCATAGACGAAAAGAGGAACATTGGTGGCGGTATGACCGGTATTTGTATAGCGATAAGATCCGTTGATAAGAGCAATACCGCCGGTTTCATGGTCTGCGGTTACAATAACAAGAGTGTTGCCGTCAAGTCTTGCAAAATCAAGAGCAACTTCAACAGCATCATCAAATGCAAGTACGGAATCCTTCATTCTCTCTCCGTCATTGCTGTGACTGTGCTTGTCGATATGTGCGGCTTCAACCATAAGGAAAAAACCGTCCGTATCAAATGCAAGAAGTGAAATCGCTTTGGCTGTCATTTCGGCAATTGTCGGCATTCCTTCGGGAGGATTTTGGCTCCAACAATCACCGGAAAACTGTGCAAAACTGCGAGTTCCGGGAAGAAGGAGACCCATTTCCCATTTGTTATATACAGGAATAAAGCCGTTGTCAGTTACAACTTCTTCGGAAAAAGAAGATGTTCCTTTCCCCCAAATTAAATCAAAGGGGCTATTCATTTGTTGAGTGGTAATATCCTCTTCATTTCCTCGTGCTGCGGTGTGAGCCGAGAAAGCGGCGGGAGTAGCACCTGAAGTGCTGTCTGTGGTAATAACACCGGTTGCCTTGCCCATATCATAAGCCAAATCTGTCAAGCTCATCGGATAACTGTAAGTCGGTTTAGTGTCAAAGGGATATACTCCTATACAGCCATTTGATGTGCGAACACCGCAAGCGAGTGCTGTTCCGCCGGCAGCAGAGTCGG